>OJJH01000049.1_pt1 | contig 81168 bp, 62 predicted proteins | sample 1596251 | NCBI WGS metagenome assembly OJJH01 (sample SAMEA4350153, study PRJEB24818) | metagenome | biome: human; feature: gut; material: faeces | place: Denmark | collected 2013-09
CTATTGATATCCCCTTCAGTAACGGATTACTGGAGGGGACAGTGAATAAAATTAAAGCGGTAAAAAGACAGATGTACAATAGGGCAGGAAGTAAACTACTGAGAGCCAAGATTCTTTATTCACAATAGAAGAAGTACCACCAAATTTGACGAAGAACCTGAAAAAGTGAAAAACATCTGCCATCTGCAACAAAATTGAGATAATATATTAATTAATAGCTTGTTACAGCGTTGCAGATACCGTTGCAGATGGTTGCAGCTACCTAGCTATCTGCAACACTTTGTATGCCGATAGAAAGCTGTCTTTTAAGAGCAAGGCAACAGTACATATAGCTAAACATCAGCCTCCGTTTCTATACATGGAAACTTCAGTATCCATACGTGGAAACTCCAGTATCTATATGCAGAAACTCCCGTTTCTATGCTTGGAAACGAGAGTTTCCAGCCTGGGAACGGGAGTTCCAACGTAGGGAACTGCTATTTCTTAAGTAGACACTGACGGGATGACCGATACGGCTCGTTTATAGTGTTGCAGATACCTGGGTATCTGCAACAGCATCTGCAACGCTGTAACCATCTATTAATTAATATATTATCTCAATTTTGTTGCAGGTGGCAGATGTTTTTCACTTTTTCATTTTATAAGGAAGGTTATTTTGCTCAAAACCGTACGGAAAAAGAAACAATTCTTACGAAGATTCTATTTGTAGTGTATTATTATTTTTATTAGAAATCAACAAAAGTATTGCCACTTATACTTCTTGATTATAAAGTCTTATTCAAGGAGCATAAGTGGCAATATCGACAATATCTATTTAAGATTAATATCCAGGATTCTGCATCGCTTTCTTTTCATCGTTAGTCAAGGCAGAGCCGCTTGCATTTGTAATACCGTCTAAGAATGCCTGTGGGATTGGGCGGTAATAATGTTTATTTGGATTGAATTCGCCAATACCCCGGGTAGCACCATCGTTGAATTTATGCCAGCGGGTATCCAATGATTTGGTACGGGCCAAGTCTTCCCAACGTTGTAATTCACCGCAAAGTTCGCGGGTACGTTCGTTTAATAAGAAACACATCATCTTTTCTGCATTGGACGTACAGCCTAATTCATTATAAATAGGAGTGTCAACTGTAGAATTATAAACGTCTGCTACGCTATTCAGTTTCATTGCTGATTTGGTTGAAGCCGTAGTCTCTGCATCTTCCATATTATTGGATTCATAGTATGTGTTTTTGTCCCAATAAATAGCACCTTCGTCAGAGTGACCGCCACCTTTTCCTGAACAGTAAGGATTGTTTTTATAGGCTTGTCCGCCGTCTACATTCTTACTGCGGTCTTCTTTGTCAGCATAGCCGGCACGGTCGCGTAACTTATTAATCCACTCGATAGCTTTATCATAACTAGCTTCACCTTTGCGGATATAAGCCTCGGCAACCATTAACACATCATCAGCCGAACGGGCAATGATAGCGTCGCGAGTACCAAATTGTGAAGCGATAGAAACACGGTAACCGTCACGGAATTTAGACAAAGCGACCGAACGCTTGTGCGGGATAATATTGTAATAGTTGCCGGTCTTTTCATTTAGGTTCCAGCTATGGGATTGTCCTTTGAAATAACGTACATATGTATATGTGTTACACATCTTTCCGTCTTTCAATACTGTATATGCCGGAGCGTTAAGATATTCTTCATATCGGTTGTCACCCGGATTGTTGACGATGTATTTTATACCTAGCTCACCGCCTTTGAAACGTTTTTCACCCTTGTTGACACCTGCCGGAGCATAAGGCATATCTTCTTCTGTCCATTCCGGGGCACTTTTTGTTTCGTTGGCTCCGTAACAAGTGATGAATGATTTCCAGAAACGGGAGTCGTTGACACGGTCGAACACTTGCATGGTATATTCTGTAGCACTGACATACGAGAACTCACGTCCGCCGGAAATGTCACGCTTACAACCACTGAGGTCTTGATATACAGACGGATAATAAAGATGCATTTGGTTTCCATAACGTCCCCATGTTGATTCGTCATTGGAGAATTGGGCAGCCAGAATTACTTCGCTGACTTTTTCGTTTGCGCCGTTCGGCTGCTGGTAATCCCATAATTCCACATAGTCCTTACACAGTGGATGTGCGTCTACCACTTCTGAACCATACTGGATAACTGCGTCCAAATCGGAAGATACATAATTCCCGTTCCAACCATTATACAATTCGGAAGCACGGAACAGATGTGCTTTTGCCAGGAAATGGGCGGCTGCGTATTTATTGATACGTCCGACAGATTCTCCTTGTTCCGGTAGCAATCGGTATGCTTCTCCAAAGTCGGATATTACCTGAGTGTATATTTCCTCTTCCGAGTTGCGGGTGAAGTAAGTTTCCGCACTTGTAGAAGGTTCCAGTTTCAAGGGTACACCGCCGAATTGCTTCACCAGTTCGAAATAGGCATAAGCTCTGAGGAAATAGGCTTCTCCCAAACGGGTGTTATAGGTAGGCGAACTTGTATTGTAATACTGCGGCAAGTTCTGGAGAAGTATATTGGCCGGTTCAACCAATCCGTAATAGTTATCCCATATCGGTTGGTTAGCAGCATTTTCTGAAGAATTCAAGTCCTGGCTGTAATGATTCCATGCCGGTATCACATTGTTGGCATCGGTAAATTCGTCCACTCCCATGTTATAACATTGGATTCCCCAGATATAATTGAATTTGAATTTCAACTTTTGATAAGCTCCGGTTACTAACTCGTCAAGACCTTCCTGTGTCTTGAAACGGTCGGTGCTATATTGGGTCTTTAATTCTTCGTCAAGGAATGATTCGCTGCACGAAGTGAACGAACCGCCCATAACGCTGGTTAGTATAGCTGCGAATAATAATTTATTTATTTTCATAATGTTCTTACTTTTAATTGTTTATTAGAATCCGATATTGACACCAATGACAAAACTCTTTAAAGTAGTGGGTGAACCGAACGTTTTGGTATTGTTGTCATAGTTCACTAAATCGGTATCCAGAAAATCACATGCCTTATAGATATTGAATGGATTCATTGCCTGAACATATAATTTCAGGTTATTGATACCCAGTTTGCCCAATTGTTTCGGAGTAAAGTTGTAACCTAATGAAATGTTACGCACTTTGATATACGAACCGTCCTGGTAATTCATGGCACTGTTGTAAGTGTCTGCTCCTTCACCGTTAGAGCCCGGTGAGTAGTATCTTGCATTTTCATTTGTTCCTGCTACCCAGTAATCAATCTTGCGTTGCATATAGCGGCCGTCAAGTGTGACAGCACCTTGGGGTACGGTGAATCCCCAGCGTGACAGAATGAAGAAAGATAGTTCAAAGTTCTTGTAATTGAAAGTGTTGCTCCAACCGCCTGTCCAGCGAGGGCGTACATGACCTACAACCTTTTTATCGTCATTAGCATCTATCTTATCGTCATTATTCAAATTTTTCACTTTGATTTGTCCCGGCTTACGTCCGTACTTGGCTGCTTCTTCGGCTTCTTCCGTTTTCCATATGCCGTCATATACCCAGTCATAGTAAACACCGATTTCTTCTCCTACAAACCATTTGTTGTTTACATCTTCCGTTCTGCCGTTAGATAGCTGGTCAATCCGGTTTCTATCCATAGACCATGTCAGGGTTGTACTCCATGAGAAATCTTTAAGTTGTACCGGGATTGCGTTTATTTGAAGGTCAATACCCCAACCGGATGTCTTACCTACATTCGAATAAGTGGAAACGTAACCGGTCAATGAAGGAATGGTCATTTCCAACAGCAAATCGTTCGTCTTGGTCTTGTATGCGTCAATGCTACCGCTAAGACGGTTGTTAAAGAAGCCATAATCAACACCGACATTGTATTGGGTCGTTCTTTCCCAGCCTAAAGTCGGGTTCGCCATTTTAGCCGGTGTTTTCTGTGATGGATCCGAAGGCACATAACCTAATGAAGAATCATTTTGTCCCCAGTTGTAATATAGGCCGGTGATTGCTCCTTTGGTAGCATAGGCTTTGATAGCTGCATTACCTGTGACACCGACACCTACACGGAGTTTCAACTGATTAAGCCAACTGACATCTTTCAGGAAATCTTCCTGGTCCATTCTCCATGCAAGGGCAGCAGAAGGGAAGCTCGCCCATTTGTGTCCTTCGGCCAATTGCGAAGCACCGTCCCAACGCATAGATGCTGTTAATAAGTATTTGTCTTTATAACCATAGTTCAGGCGGATCATATAAGATGCCATTTGAGTCTCTGTCAGACCCGTACCGAAAGAATTCAGTGTACCGGCAGAGCCCATATTATACCACAGTTCATCTGCCGACGCAACATTGGTAGCTCTCATATCTCCCATTTCGTAATGGTAAGCCGATGCGGATTGCATCAATGTCAACCCTAGATTATGCTGGCCTAATGTCTTGTTGTAATAGATCAGGTTGTCTAATGTCCATGCACGTTTCTGTTCGTTTTTATATTGTGCGCCGTTGTTTCCATCGCCATTGATACCGTCGGCTGCGTTGGCAATTCCCAATGTATAGAACTGGAATTCAGGACCGAACTGGATACGGTAGGACAAGCCTTCCAACGGTTTCCATATTTTGCCGAAGTCAATTTGTGAGTACATGCTGGCTGATGCACGGAAGGTACGACGCTGATTGGTGTTATAATCCAGTTCGCGAATAGGATTGATGATATTGACATCACCATTCGGATAGCGTATGTATTCATTGTTTTCATCATAAGGCATTGTCCATGGAATCATGCTTCTCAATGCGCTGTAGAAATCACCGGAACCGGTTACGGATTTAGAGAAGCTATAACCGTAGTCTTGGGTAGAGTAGGAAGCGTTAATGGAAGTTCCCATTTTGAACCACTCTACCGGGTTTGAGTCAAATGAAGTCTTTAAGGTATAACGTTCATAAGCCTGGCCGGGTTGTGTACCTTTCTGATCCATATAGCCGAATGAAGCATAACCTTGGAATTTATCCGAACCGCCGGATGCGCTTAATGTATGTTCATGGGTAATTCCGGTTTGTTTGCCGTGGGAAGCCCAGTCGTAAGAACCTACTTTTGAAGGGTCGTAATTACCGTTTGACCATGCCTGTTCGATATTTTTCCAGGAAGCGGCTACACTGCCGAAGGCTGCTTTGTCAGCTTCGTAGGTCGGAGTAGCGGATGCATAGGAACCTGCATTGTATTTAGCTATACGGGCATAGTCCAGCCATTCGGATGCAGACATCATTTCTGTTACGTCATGCAATGTCTCAAAAGTAACAGTACCAGAATAGTTCAAAGTTACTTTCCCTTGTTTCCCTTTTTTAGTAGTGACAAGAATTACACCGTTTGCACCACGCGAACCATAGATAGCCGTAGCTGAAGCATCTTTCAGAATATCAATAGCTTCAATATCGGAAGGGTTGATATTCTCAATTCCGCCGTTTTGGATAACCATGCCGTCAACAACATACAACGGCCCTTGTTCGGCATTGATAGAGCGTTGTCCGCGAATATTGATATTTCCTACTTCACCGGGGCGTTGACTGGAAGTGATATCCACACCTGCTGTTTTTCCTTGCATTCCTTCCAAGGCATTCTTGACAGGCATTGCTTTCAGTTCTTTTTCACCGACTCGTGCCATGGCACCGGTTACATCGCTTTTTTTCTGAACGCCATATCCCACAACTACTACTTCATCCAACGTTTCCGAATCTTCTTGAAGCGTAATCTTGAAATTGGTATTTCCTGCGACAGAAATTTCTTGTTTCTTATATCCTATATAAGTAACTGTTATCGTACCTTTAGCCGGTACATTAGAGAGAGTAAATTTACCATTCAAATCTGTTATCGTACCATTCGTAGTGCCATTGACCAATACACTGGCACCAATGACCGGTTCTCCTGTAAAGTCAATAACTGTACCTGTGACCGTTTTATTCTGGGCATAGGCTCCAATTATTAAAAAGGAGAACAAAGTGAAGAAAAATAGCCGTCGGATAGTATCCTTACAGGCGTACAGGTGGTTACCTTTTTTGTTGCTTTTCATACTTTAATTGTTAAGTTAAACAAAAGTTAGATTCATGATTTGAAATGAAAGTGCTGTATATAAAGAAGTTATAAAATTGAAAAAGTTATCTTTAGGCAACGATGAGGTAACCATTGAAATCGTTTCAACAGTAAAAAGAATATAGCAATAAAAGAAATGCCCCAAGATGGGACAAACAGAGCAACCTTTTACAATAACTGGTTTAATATCTCCCTGAATACTTTATCAGCGTGTTCTTGCATGATTTTGATATAATTGAATATAGGGCGATTGTTTTTCATACTATGTCCTATGCAATACTCAATTTTTTCAATTTGGATTCCTAGATTATATCCGTGTTGTGCAAAGGTTTTTCGAGCGGAATAATAAGTGACCTTTTTCTTTATTCCCGAGAGTATTGAGACTTTGCCGATATGGCGGAAAATCAAACTGTATATCTGTTTATAAGATGAATACTTCCCGAATTTCAGATAACCTTCTTTTGTCAGATATTTATCTATAATTACTTTTGCTTCAGGTTGGAGAGTAAATACGATTTCATTCTCTCCTTTTTTACTATTACGTGTTTTATGACGTATATAGCGCATATAATCTTTATCTTTAAAATTGTATGTCAATAAGTCTCTCAGGTTAATACCACCTAGATAATAAGTAAGCATAAAAATATCCCTTGCTATAGATAAAGAAGGCTTTAAAAGATGAACATCCCGTATTCTCTTTAATTCATCTATTGACAAATCAAGCTCCCGTACATTACTTGCCGGCATTTTAAAGAGAATAAAAGGATGAATAGAATAGGTTACATAATTCATCTTTCCTGCATAATTCAATATCACCTTTATCAAAGTTAGATATATTCTGATAGTTGTATCTGACAAACTCTCTTCACGAAGAACTTTTGCAAATTCTTGTATATGCAGAGGGGTTAACTGAATTAAGGGAAAATCTCCTTTCATATATTTAATAAACCTATCGGAAGCTATCATATAAAGTTTATAAGATTTTTCCCGTTCTTCTCCTTTCATGAAATTCATGTATTCTCTTGCGACAGATTGAAAAGTTATTCCTTTTTTCCTCTGTTCGTAGTTAATAATACGTATCAGTTCAGTGCATGAGATTGCAGGTAAATAACTGATTGATGTAACTATTTCTTCGTACTCGTTTATTAGTTTTCGTAAACAAGCATTCATATTCGCAGCATTCTCATGCCTGACAACTCTACCATTTTTTATCTGACTGGCAGAATCCAAAGTAAACTGAGTAGATATATATCTAGTTTGCGAATGATGTGCTACTGCTATCCTTATTCGATGTCTACCATTTGATAGTTTTTTAGTTGGAACAATTACAATTGAAAAATTCGCCATATCATTTTTAGGTTTATAAATTACTATTTCCCATACAATAAAATAGAAACATAAAGTCTCATAACCATTAGCCGCAGATTAAAAATCCGGCTTGTAGCATGGAATATCGTGCAAAAGACGGTATTTTCCATGCATATGTACGATTCTGCATTGCTATATTTTGATTTACTCGCTATGTTTGCAACACTTTTTCACAGCTATAATGTGAAAAGGCACTTAACAAAAAAGAGAATCTAACTTTTGTTTAACTCAATATATTGAGGTATGAGAAATAATGGAAAACACTACCCTTCGTTTATGGCTGTCGGAAAGAATGAGTTCGGTAGTTACCCTTTAGCATTTATAAAGAATTTAATTAATAAGAAATATTTGTTTAACTTTAAAAGACATGGTATGAAGAAAAACTATGTAATGGCTGCTTTGGTTCTGTCGCTGTTGGCGGGATGCAGCACTGATGTTAAAGAATCTGACATCAAGTTTGCAGGAGAGGCGGGTGTGAAGGTCTCTTTCAATGCAGTGATAAACAGTCAGACCGGAACTCCTTTGACACCAACCCGAGCTACTGATACAGAATGGGAAATTGGAGATTCAATAGGAATTTCCTGTGGAGGTAATCAACAGAATATCCACTACAAATACATAGGTGATGCGAATAATATGTTTGCCGCCAAAGGAGGTGTAGGAGAAGAAATTTGGGTTTTGGGAACACAAGAATATGATGTGATAGCCTATTGTCCATTTATGGGTACGTCTGGAGTGACCGAGGGAATTGTAAGTGTATTGACTGACACTGAAAATCAAGCAACGGCAGAAAAAAGAAAATATCTTGATTTTCTTTATGCTACGGCTACGGCAAGTGCCGCTCAGCCAAATGTACAGTTAGTGTTTAACCATAAGATGAGCCGCATCAAGATAAAATTTGAAGCAGGCGACGGAGTTTCACTTTCTGATATAGACTGTTATCTTATCGGATTGAAGCAGGAGGGTACATTCAATACAAGCACAGGAGCGACGACTGTCAGCGAGAGTGCGACGACTGAGGATATCTATTGGGGAAATGTAGGTGAAGTAAATAATCATACGATGGAAGCTATCTTGTTACCACAGACTGTGAGCAGCAAAGTGAGTATTCAGGCCAGAATGGGAGGGCGGTTATATGAAGTGCAATTCCCTAACTTGACTAAGTTAGATACGGGAATTTCCTATAACTATACTATTAAGGCCAGCATGTCAGTAGACCAAAAGGATTATGTATTTACTATCACGAAAGAGGGAACACAGATCAATGACTGGACTACAGAAGAAGAGGAGATAAAATCTGAGTCTACTTCTCCTGATACAGGTGCTACGACCGAAAATCCGGATTGGACAGTAGAAGAGGAAGATATTACTGCTGCAGAAAAAAAATAGCTGTTCTTTTATACCAATATTAATACGACGCATTAATCATTCAATAAATAAAAAATACGAATATGAAAATATATAATTATATATCAGCACTTTTGATTGCAGGTATTGCAAGTTTCTCTTCTTGTTCGCAAGAAGATTTGAATGTGAACGAAACAGGTTCTTCTAATGGTTTCCGCATCAGTGTGACCGATGGTGGATTTATAGATACTACTCCGGGAACACGTGCAGTTGAAAACGGATATACTACTGCCTTTGCTGAAGGAGATGCTATCGGTGTCTTTGGAGTAGATGCCGGCGGAATAGTGACGGATATTAACAACCGGAAGTTTACGATGAAGAACGGCAGTTGGGAAATTGAAGGAACTCCCATCGAATATAAAGGTGCCGATTTTAAAGATATGGATTTTTATGCTTATTATCCATATGACGCAGATGTGATATTTAATGTCGGTCAAGAAGATCCGTTTGCTCAATATGTTGATAGTTGGGTGCTGGGTAATAATCAGTCCAACGAAGAATATACCAAATACGACTTGATGACAAGTTCCGGTAGTGCTGTGGTAGACAATCGTTTTAAAGGTGAAATCAACTTTAAAATGATGCACCGTATGGCTTTGACTGTATTGAAAATGCCTAAACTTGTTTATGACTTTGCCAATACGGACGTAACCCTTGATGATTATGAATTGCCTGTTACTGCTAGTTCTTTCAAATTGAATGGTAATGAAGTGACTCCTTTTTATCAAGAAAGTACGGATTCTTATCGCTTCTTGGTGAAACCGGGAACAGAGTTTACTATTGAAGGTACATATATAGGAACAAAGGAGATGTCATATGCGGCTACTGCTACATTGAATAACGGAACGGCTAAAGTATATACAATCAATGATCCTAATAAATACGAATATATACTTGCTGTAGGGGATTATTATTGTGCAAATGGTTCAATTGTCAGCAAAGATACTGAAACTGTTCCTGAAAATGTAATTGGTATTGTATGTTATGTGGGAAATCCGCAACCATCGGTAACACATTCCAGTACTTATACGGAAACTAATGATATTCTGCATAACGACTATCCGGCTTGTAGCCACGGGTTGGTTATAGCGTTGGAAGATATGACTGGATCTGCTTTTCAATGGGGAACTAAAAATCCGTCTACCGGGGCCGCTGATGCATTGTTCGGTGATTGGTTTAAGACTGACGAAGAATGGCAGAATCGCCTTGTAAGCAATTTAAATGAATCAAATAAGGGTGGTGCTCCTTATGCTGCTATTCCGGGATTTATGGGTTACAACAACACATTCCTGTTGACTTACTGTTATGAAAATATACGGCAGTTCCCTTGTGACAATGCTTACGTTAATCTTAACAACTACCGTTCGAAAGTAACTGTTCCTTCTATGGTTACCGACTGGTATATTCCAAGCATTGTAGAGTTGGAACAAGTGGCTAAATCATTAAATGCTATTAATACAAGCATCAATTCCGCAAAAGGAACAACATTGACAACTGATGCCGGATATTTTAGCAGTAATGAGCGTGCTGTAACTTATATGTGGTATCATAAACTTTCAGAGAATGGTCAGGATATAACGCTGCGTGAGCGCGGTTCCGGTGGCAAACTATGTCGTTTGATGCTTGCTTTCTAAACAGATAATTATATTCAAATAAAGAAAATAAGGCGGCATGGATATACTTCGCCGCCTCATAACTCCTCTATCATGAAAATAGAAATATATGAATAAGAAAAACTTAATAAAAGGAACAACTTTACCTATTGCCCTGTTTTTCTCTTTCGCCCTAATACCGACTTTCGGCAATCAAGGACAGGCTATAGCTGCTGTTGATATAGTTCAGCAACAAGGCATTATCAAGGGAACGGTGGTGGACGATAAAGGCGAACCGGTGATTGGAGCTAATGTTCTTGTTGTAGGTACTTCTGTCGGTACTATTACCGATATCGACGGTATGTTTAAAATCAATGCGAAAGCAGGGACGAAGCTGAAAGTTACTTTTATCGGATATACTGAGCAAGTGTTAGTTGCCAAAAATAATATGCGAGTGGTTTTATCGGAAGATGCTACCACTTTGCAAGAAGTGGAAATCGTGGCATATGGTGTGCAGAAGAAAGTAACCATGACGGGTGCTGTGGCAAGTGTTAAGACCGAAGCCCTGACACGTACTTCCATCGGTTCTGTCTCTAATGTATTAGGAGGGCAGATGGCAGGTCTGACTACCATTCAAACATCCGGTGAGCCGGGTGCAGATGCCGCAGAGGTTTTTATCCGTGGTAAAGCGACATGGGGAGATGCGTCTCCATTGATTCAGGTGGATGGTGTAGAACGTAGCATGAATGATATAGATCCCAATGAAATAGAGTCTATATCCATTTTGAAAGACGCTTCCGCCACTGCTGTGTTTGGTGTACGCGGAGCCAATGGAGTTATTCTGATTACTACCAAGCGCGGTAGGGAAGGAAAGGCACATATCTCTTTCAGCACTTCTGCTTCTATACAAATGCCTACTAAAATGGTGGAAACTGCTAACTCTTATGAATATGCTATGTTTTATAATCAAATGATAGCTAATGATACACCTGTGGGGGAAATACCAGCCAAGACATTCTCAGATGGAGTTATTCAAAAATTCCGGGATGGTTCTGATCCCCTTCGTTTTCCGAGTGTCAATTGGATTGATTATATTATGGGGGATGCTACTCTGCAGAGTCAGCACAATCTGAATATTTCCGGAGGTACGGATAAGGTGCGTTATTTTATCTCGGCAGGTGCTTATACACAAGGCGGACTTTTCAATGAGTTTAGTCTGCCTTATGGTATCAGCTATCAATATCGTCGTTTTAATTACCGAAGTAACTTGGATATAGATGTGACGAAAACCACTACAATCTCATTCAATGTGGCAGGAAACGTTAATTCATCCGAAAAGCCACGTACCAGCCAAGGTTCATCCGGAATGGTTAAGAATATCTATTATTCAACTCCGTTTAGAAGTGCCGGTTTTGTAAATAATAAGTTGGTATATACTACTACTGACTCACAGTCTGACGGATTGAGCTTACCTTTTGTCGGTGATGCAGACCCATTCACTTATTATGGAGGCGGAGCTGCCCATAGTGTCAACAATTCATTGAATGCCGACCTCATTTTGAATCAGAAATTGGATTTTATCACTAAAGGACTTTCATTTAAGTTAAAAGGTTCGTACAATAGCTCATTTACCATTAATAAGAATTTGTCCGGTGGTACGGAAATGACTTATACACCGGTATTACAGAGTGATGGGAGTGTAGGATTACGTCCGGTAGACGGTAGTAAATACACTGATGTGAGCTATGGAGTTTCTCGGGGACAGTCGCGTAACTGGTATATGGAAGCTGCACTGAACTATAATCGCTCGTTTGGTAATCACAACATAGGGGCATTAGTGCTTTATAATCAGTCCAAAGAATATTACCCAAAAGAATATTCGGATGTTCCGCGAGGATATGTCGGTTTGGTTGGACGTGTAACTTACGACTGGAAAAACCGTTATATGGTAGAAGCTAATATGGGTTATAACGGTTCGGAGAACTTTGCTTCGGATAATCGGTTTGCCCTCTTTCCGGCAGCATCCGTAGGGTGGGTGGCTAGTGAAGAAAAGTTTTGGGAATCTATCAAACCGGTAATAAGCTTCCTGAAACTACGTGCCAGCTTCGGTTTGGTAGGTAATGATAAAATCGGTGGCTCCCGTTTTATGTATACTGCCAATCCTTATCATGTTAATCTGAACGGTTATGTTAGTAATTCCGGTTATGGAAGTGGTAATCTTGCTCAGATACAGGGCTCTTATGGATACTTGTTCGGGCAAGGAGGACAAACTTCCACTGTTAGTTTAGGAGCACATGAGTGGGCGATTAATAATGCGAATGTGACATGGGAAAAAGCATTCAAGCAGAACTATGGTATTGATATCAACTTTTTTAACGACCGTTTATCTGCTACAGTAGAATATTACAAGGAACACCGTTGGGATATCCTTCTGCAAGACGGAACAGCTCCCGGTATGTTAGGTTTTACTCAACCTTTCTCTAATTTAGGGGAAGTAAATAACTGGGGATGGGAACTTTCGTTGAAATGGAACGATAAGGTCGGGAAAAACTTTCGCTATTGGGCGGGTATAAACCTTTCTTATAATCAGAATGAAATCATCGAGCGTAAGGAAGCTCCTCAGGATTACGACTATTTGTACGAGAAAGGACATCGTATCGGCTCACGCAAGCAATATGCTTTCTGGCGCTATTACGATGAACAAACACCGGTACTGTATGAACAGACATTCCATCGTCCGTTTCCGACTCATTCGGTTGTATTACAAAATGGAGATGCTGTTTATGTCGATTTAAATGGCGACCGGAAGATTGACGCAAATGATATGGGTTATGATTATGGATTTACGGATGATCCGGAATACATGGTAGGTATGAATCTCGGATTCTCTTGGAAGAATTTGGAAGTAAATACGCAATGGACTGGTGCGTGGAATGTGAGCCGAATGATTTCGGATGTGTTCCGTCGGCCATTTTTATCTAGTTCAGGTAATGTTGCAGGTGGTTTGCTTGCCTATCATTTGGCAAATACATGGACAAAAGAAAATCCGTCGCAAGATGCAAAATATCCACGTGCTACATGGAAGAACGCTGATAATAACTATGCAGAATCAACTCTTTATGAACAAGATTCCAAATATTTGCGTCTAAAAACTCTGACTATTGCTTATAATTTTCAATTCCCTTTGATGAAGAAATTGGGAATGAGTACTTGTCAGCTATCGTTCAGTGGCTATAATTTGTGGACTCTCACACCTTATTTATGGGGCGACCCGGAAGCAAGAGCTAGTAATGCACCTTCGTACCCGTTGACAAAGACATATACATTGGGATTGAAACTGGGATTCTAAAAACAGATTTAAAATTTGATTATTATGAAACAAAAATATAAATGGTTTGTCGGAGTAATGATGGCAGGAGTGCTTGGTATAGGAACTACTTCTTGTGTAGACGAGATTAAGTTCGGTAACAGCTTTCTCGAAAAAGCGCCGGGTGGATCTGCTACTCAAGATACTATATTCAACAGCGTCACTTATACCCGGCAGTTTTTGAATACCTGTTATAGCCGCCAATATTATGGTTTGCCTTATGTAAATTCTTCTGTTGATGACTTTCCGGATTCTTCCAATCCCTATACAGGAAAGTTCGATGCATTGACTGACTGTTGGCAACTTCACTATTCGGGAACTACGGTTTATAACAGTTACTATAGTGGTACGCATACCGCTAATTACGGTATTCGTGGTGATATCTTCGGATATACTCGTGAAGGTGTCTGGCAGACTGTGCGGTGGTGCTGGCTGCTGTTGGAAAATGTAGACAGAGTGCCTGGTATGGGAGAGGATGAAAAAGTAAAGATGAAAGCAGAAGCGAAATGCCTTATTGCCGCTCGCTATTTTGATATGTTCCGTCACTATGGAGGATTACCGCTTATTTATGCTTCGTTCATGGGAACGGAGACCAACTATCAATTACCACGTGCTACGGTGGAAGAAACCGTGAACTATATGGATAAAATGCTAGAGGAAGCTATCGAATCCGGTGGTTTGAAATGGGCATATGAAGGAGCTGATTTTAATTCAGATAGCGGTCATTGGACATTAGCAGGGGCTATGGCATTGAGATGTAAACTATGGCAGTTTGCCGCTTCTCCTTTGTTTAACGACACTCAAGGATATGCTGGTGGACGTAGTGAAGCGGAACAGCAACATTTGGTGTGGTATGGAAGTAAACGTCCCGAATTGTGGAATAAATGTCTTGAATATTGCAGGCAGTTTTTCAATGCCATAGAGGCAAACGGTTTTTATAAGTTACGGGAAGCAGCAGGCAGCAATCCTACTCCCACTGAGTATCGGTATGCTTACCGGATGGGGTACATCCTTTTGGATAGTCCTGAAGTATTACACTCCGTACGTGTAGCAGGCTATGAACGTCCGGGCGGGTCGACTACTTATATATGGCGTACTTGGTGTAACAATGGACGTAACTCTTATACTCCGACCCAAGAGTATGTTGAGATGTTTCCTTGGGCAGACGGAACCCCGTTTGACTGGAATGAGACGGAAGCAGAAGGCAAGCTAAACGATATGTTTCTGACCGGCGAATTTGCTGATGGAGAAAATACTCTTTCCAATCTTATATTAACCCGTGATCCGCGACTATATGAATCTGTTATCGTGAACAATATACCTCGAAATTTAGGATGGTCTTCTCCTAAAATGAGTGACTATCCATGGGAATTATGGGTGGGAGGTACGGATGCAAAGACAGCTCCTGTATTGGAAAATATGCGTTTTGCTACTGGATATGATAACATGAAATATTATTTGAGTGACAGTGATTATGAACGCCAACCTATCCATTGGGCATATCTTCGTTTGTCCGATCTCTTTCTGACGTATGCAGAAGCTCTGCTGCAAGCCGAAAATAATTTCACAGATGCTCTTTATTGGGTAAATGAAGTCCGCGCCCGTGTAGGCTTGGGTAAATTGGAGGAATGTATCCCGAATAAGAATCTGACAACTGATAAGGATGCTTTGTTAGAGGAAATACTTCGTGAACGTGCTTGTGAATTAGGCATGGAAGACAGCCGTTATTTCGACTTGATTCGTTACAAACGTGCAGACCGTTTTGAAAAGAAACTGCATGGCTTATTGATTTATCGCTTGGATGATGCGGGTAAGCGTATAGAGAAACCTTGGAGAGACGGAACTGATGAATTCGGTAAAAATGCCATTCAGCCTACGAGATTTGAATATGAAAGATTCGAATTGCATAACAGGGCACGTGTTTGGTGGACACAAGGATTCGATTCGAAATGGTATTTATCTCCGTTTCCTCAAAATGAAATCAACAAAGGATACGGTTTGATTCAAAATCCCGGCTGGTGATGAGAAACATGAGTAAAATTGATTTTAGAACAGTGATATGAAAAATAATAAAATGCTGGTACTGATTCTGTTGGCATCTTTGGGCATGCCGATAGGAGCGCAGAATATAGATAATAAAGGAAGAGTGTCTGGAGATTCCGTCACTGTGGATGTAGGGGCTAACCGGGTGTTCAGCCGCCACGAATCGACTGCGGCAGTCTCTACCGTTTATAATGAAGAATTTGATAAGAGGGCTTCAAAGGATATTTCTAACTCTCTTTTCGGACAGGGACTGGGATTGACCGCCTTGCAGAATGCGGGTAATTTTTCTAGTACGGAGCCTACTTTTTATGTACGTGGTCTGCAAAGTCTGTCTAGTAGTTCGCCATTAGTTTTGGTAGACGGGTTGGAACGTGACATGAGCCTTGTGTCACCGGAAGAAGTAGAATCGGTATCTATACTGAAGGATGCCGCAGCAGTTGCGTTATATGGCTATAAAGGTATTAATGGAGCTGTTTTGGTAACTACCAAACGGGGAAAATACAATTCGAGGGAAATAAAATTTACTTATGATCATGTAATCAACTTCCAGTCACGTCGCCCTGATTTTGTGAATGCCGCTACCTATGCCGAAGCTGTGAACGAGGCACGAGGTTACGAAGGATTAGATGTGCGTTATACCCCTCTTGAAATTCATGCTTTCCGTTATGGGAGAGTGAAGGGGTTGGGTGATCGTATCAATGCGCAATTACCTTATTTTTATCCGAATGTGGATTGGATTGACGAAACTTTCCGTGACATGGGAGTCTCTAATAAATATAATATAGAGTTTACAGGAGGAGGTAGTAAATTTCGTTATTATGCAATGTTAGGGTTGATAACAGATAAGGGATTCGTTGCCAATGCTAATATGAATGACGGTTATTCTACACAAGACAAGTATTCTAGTGCTAATTTGCGTACAAATTTGGATATTGACTTGACGAGTACCACTAAACTGAAATTAAATCTTCTCGGTTCACTGTCCGAATCAAGTCGTCCGGGAACTTCTAGTACGGATTTGTGGGATATGGTTTATTCGATTCCTTCCGCCGCCTTTCCTATACTATCGGATGACGGTTCGTGGGGAGGAAGCTCCACTTGGGCGGGTACGCTGAACCCGGTGGCGCAATCGCAAGGAGCAGCCTATAGCAAGGGACATACGCGTAGTTTGTTGGCGGACTTGACCTTATCACAGGACTTGTCCGGATTAATGAAAGGATTAGGTGTAAATTTCCGTTTGGCATACGACAACTACTCTTCCATTTGGGAAGATCACAGTAAGACATATGCTTATAAGGGATATACGCCTAGCTGGCAGGATTCAAGCGCCGGTGGCCCGCTGTATACAGTTGTTACGGGTGGTAAACCCAGTGAAATGGCGACCGGTGCCGATACGAATGATTGGGCACGTCAGTTCAATTTCTCCGGAGGTTTTGATTATAATCGTTCATTCGGAAAACATGATATTTATTCACAGTTGAAATGGGAGTATGAGTTTCGTGACACTTATGGAGTAAATACTAGTATCTACCGCCAAAATGTATCGTGGTATACTCACTATGGCTTCAATAAGCGTTATTATGTAGATTTGGCATTGGTTGGATCGGCTTCCAATTTATTAGCTCCGGGACATAAATGGGCTTTCTCACCTACCATCTCTGCGGCTTGGGTACTTTCGGAAGAGGACTTTATGAAAGCGTTTTCTTGGGTTGATCTTTTGAAGTTACGGGCTTCGTTTGGTGTGATTAATGCTGATTACTTGCCTAAAGACGGTGATAATTCGGTATATAACTATTGGGAACAAATTTATACGACAACGGGTACACGCTATCTGTTTGATGTCGGTTATGGATCCAATTTCGGAACCACTTACATGAATCGATTGGCTACATTAAACTCGACACACGAGAAAGCTTATAAATATAATGTAGGGTTGGATGCAACGATGTTCAAAGGATTGAATTTGACGATAGAAGGATATTATCAACGTCGGAAAGATATTTGGGTGGATTCTAGCGGTCAATATTCAACAGTACTTGGTATGGATTCTCCTTATGAAAACGCAGGTATTGTGGATAGTTGGGGTACTGAGTTCGGTTTGGACTATACGAAACGGTGGGGTGATTGGGTTGTTAATGCTGGAGGAAACTTTGCTTTTACCCGAAACGAAATCAAGGAGCAACGGGAAGAACCGCGTTTATATGATAACTTGAAACGGACGGGACACCGATTGAATCAGGTGTACGGCTTGGTTGCAGAAGGTTTTTTCAAAGATGAGGCAGAGATTGAGAGCAGTCTGGCACAGAACTTCAGTACGGTAGTTCCTGGTGATATCAAATATAAGGATGTGAACGGAGATAAGGTGATCGATGCAAACGACGTGACGGCTATTGGATATAGTACGGCTGCCCCGGAAATCTATTATTCTTTCCATTTGGGAGCCGAATGGAAAGGAATCGGATTGGATGCCATGTTTCAGGGGACAGGAAACTATTCTGCCGTCTTGAATACCAAGAGTATGTTTTGGCCGTTGATTAACAATACATCACTTTCCACACACTATTATGAGAACCGTTGGACTCCCGAAAACTTGAATGCAAAATATCCGCGTCTGAGCTCGCAGAGTAATGCCAATAATTATCAGACTAACACGATCTGGCTTGCCGACCGTTCGTTCTTGAAATTACGCAATGTGGAGGTTTATTATAAATTTCCCCAACATCTGATGAAACGGACAAAAATATTAGGTAGTGCTAAATTGTATGTACGAGGAGTGGATTTGCTTTGTTTTGATCATATCGACGTGGCGGATCCGGAATCTTACGGTGCGACAAATCCATTGACCAAGAGTGTGGTAGTAGGTGTTAAGATAGGATTTTAATCATTAAAAACGAGGTAAAGAATGAAACTGAATAAATTGATATATGGCGTTCTGACCATCTTCGCTTTTTCTTCTTGTGCGGATCAGATGGACTATTCAGAGTATAATCCTTATGACGCGGGTTATGTAAAGCGTACTTTTTATGATGTAGGCGGGTTGGTATCTAACATTTACCAATCACTTGACTCTGATTTTGGAAATTATAGTGGTGCTATTTTGGGTTCTGCTACCGATGAATCGCAATATTCCTATACAGGTAATGCCATTGAGACTTTTTACAATGGAGCATGGAGTCCGGTGAATGCGCAGAGCAGTATGTGGACTTCCAGTTATAAAGCAATTGCCAATTGTAACAATTATCTGGAGGAATTTACAGGACTGACGTTCTCGGAGTATGAACAAATCTCCGATTATGAAGCTGAGATGTATCGCTATAATAATTATCAATATGAAGTCCGTTTTCTGCGGGCATATTTCTACTTTAATCTGGTAAGACAATACGGAGATGTACCTTTTACCGATCATGTCTTGTCAACTTCTGAGGTGAATACGCTTACACGTAAACCAGCTCAAGAGGTATTCGACTGGATTATTAAGGAATGTGACGAGATAAAAGATCTGATTATACCGGATTATAATAATTTGGGGGCTTTGGTTCCTGCCGGCGAATCAGCGGAAACAGGGCGAGCCAACAAGCGTACAGTATTGGCATTAAAAGCGCGTACGGCTTTGTATGCCGCCAGTCCGTTGTTCAATTCTCATCAGGAAGGTAGCCAAGAGTACAAGGAACTGTGGTATCGTGCAGCCAAGGCTAATAAAGACTTGATCGAGACTTGCGAAGAAGCAGGTATGAGATTGATAGATGACTACGAGAATTTATGGGATGCAAAGAGTTACAGTAGTGCCATCGATGAACTCATTTTCGGTTGTCGTGCCATACGTGCTACCAACTCTTTTGAGAAATACAATTTTCCTGTCGGGTTGGAAAACTGTCGAGGTGGAAACTGCCCTACACAGACATTGGTGGATGCCTATGAATTGAAGGACGGTGGTGAAAGACCAGATAAAAAGGCGGATTATGATAAAAATAAACCTTATTACGAGGGGCGTGATCCTAGATTTGAAAAAACGATTGCTAAGAATGGTGATACAAAATGGCCGAATTGGAACGAAACTGCGTTAGAAACCTATCAGGGAGGTGCAAATGCTGAACCACTGAGTGGAGGAACGCCTACCGGCTATTATCTGAAAAAGTATTGTCAGACAAGTATTAATACGACGACAGCGAAGCCTACTACAGATAATCATACATGGATTATATATCGCTTGGGAGAGTTCTACCTGAATTATGCAGAAGCATTATTCAAATATTTAGGTACTGCTTACGCTACCAATAACGAATTTCCTATTCCTGCCAATGAGATGGTGAATAAAACTCGCCAGCGCACGAAGGTGAATATGCCTAAATTTCCCGCAGGCCTGAATAATCAGCTATGGTGGGAGAAATACCAGAATGAGCGCATGGTAGAGTTAGCATTCGAGGGACACCGTTTTTGGGATGTACGTCGTTGGAAGGAAGGAGACAAGCATTTCAGCAGCATTGATGAAATGAAAATATATAAGAGTGGGGATTCATATTCATATAGGCGTGTCACTGTGGATAGGCAATGGGATGATAAAATGTATTTCTTTCCTATTCCGCAAAGTGAAAAAGCCAAGAATCCTAATTTGACGCAGAATCCGGGGTGGTAGAACTAACCTCGGAATTGAAAAATGATTATTTAATACTAAAGACAGAATATGAAGAAAATATTATATACATTAGGACTGTTTGGATTGTTGACATTTGGAGCATGCTCGGATACTGATCCGGTAGTGGATGAAGAACCGGAATTTAATAATAATATAAAGGAAGAGCCGTTGAAAGACTTGCCTACGGAGGTTATTACGGGAAGCCGTGCTATGTGGGTGAGCTATGACCCTATGTCTGAAACTGATCAACATAATGCCACAGGAATTTCTTCGGCGTTAGTTAGTTGGAGATTGTTGTTGACCGATCCGGAAAATATAGCTTTCGATATTTATAAGTCAGAAGATGGGGGTGAAGAAGTCAAGTTAAATGAAGAGGCGATAACGAAGACTACTTGTTGGGTAGATGAGGATATTAATCCCGTAAAAACAAATTATTATCGGGTGACATTGGCTGGTCAAGAGGAAACAATCTGTGACTACACGTTTACTTCTGAGATGGCGACAAAATTCTATCGGGAGATTATACTAAGAAGTGATGTGCCCGATGCTGCATTGACATATGCTCCTGATGATATTCAATTGGGTGAACTGGATGGAGACGGAGAACTGGAAATTGTAATTAAGAGAGAGCCGTATGATGGAGCCAATCAAGGAGGATGGCGCAATGGAACCACTCTTTTAGAGGCTTACAAACTGGACGGTACCTTTTTGTGGCGTATAGACTTAGGTCTTAACATTCGTTCCGGCTCACATTATACTTCTTATATTTTATATGATTTTGATGGAGACGGCTTGTGTGAAATTGCATTCCGTTCATCTGAAGGAACTAAATTTCCTAATGGAAGAATAATTACCGATGCCAATGGGCTGGTGAATGATTATCGTTTGCGGGATACGAACGGTGTGGGGTGGTATTCCGGAAAAAGTCTGTATTCTACTGCCGGACTAGTTTTGGAAGGTCCTGAATACATTTCTATCTGTCGTGGATTTGACGGTTGTGAGATTACCCGTACTCCCAATATACCTCGTGGTCATGAGGACGAATCAAAGGTAGCACGTGCCCAATATTGGAATTCTTATTGGGGAGATGACTACGGAAACCGTATGGATCGCTTCTTCATTGGAGCAGCTTATTTGGATGGTATACCTGATGAAACGACTGGTGTAAGAAAAAGTAATCCAAGTTTGATTATTTCTCGTGGCATTTATAAAAACTGGCAAGTGTGGGCACTTGACTTACAAGGAAACGAATTGGTTAATCGTTGGAAGTTTGACACTGCCGACCATAGTGAGAAATGGCTGGCAATGTGTTCACATTCCTTCCGTGTGGCAGATTTGGATGATGATGGAAAGGATGAAATATTGTATGGCTCGGCTGCTATTGATGATGATGGAAGTGAGCTGTGGTGTACCGGGAACGGGCATGGAGACTGTTTGTATGTGGGACGGTTTATTCAGAATCCCCAGCAGATAAATCCATTATTCGGCAAACAACAGATTGTAGCTTCTTTTGAAGAGCAGGATACATATAGCACACAGGGATTAGGATATGCTTGTCAGGTGATTGATGCGAAAACAGGGAGCTTGATTGCCGGGCATGGAGCAGGTAAAAACGGGGATGTGGGGCGTTGTATCGTAGCGGATGTAGATCCGGACAGTCCGGATTTTGAGTATTATTCGTCTTTACAGTCGGGAATGTATAGTTGCAGCAGTGGCCGTGTTGTCTCAACCGACTATCCGAAAGGGATTGGTAGCGGTGTGATGTACAATGCCGCTATTTATTGGAGCGGTCAACCGACAAGGGAAATGTATGACCGTGCTTGTATTGTAAGTTATAAGGGAAATCCGGATGTAAATAAAACGAATAAGAATCGTTTGGTATATTTCGGACACTATGGAAGTAATGACGGAAACCATGGAACGAAATTTAATCCTTGTTATTATGGAGATTTCTTGGGGGACTATCGCGAAGAAGTTATTTTAGGTTCGAACGATAATAGGTCTATCTATATTTTCTCCACTAATCATCCTACTACCCACCGTCTTCGACATCTGATGACTGATCATACTTATGATATGTCTCAGGCAATGCAAAACATAGGCTATAACCAAGGAACTAATCTAGGCTATTATGTAGGTGCCGAAACGATGAAATAAAAGTGTATTTATAACTTCTGAATTAAAGATGAGTTTTGCCACTTATTACTTCTGCGGGTTCAATGAAGTAATAAGTGGCAATTTTTGTGCTACTGGAATAAGGTATTTATTGGTAATACAAACTATTGTGGATTGCTGATGAATGCTTTTATCTGCTTTCGCTGAAAATGATAGGAGTTGAACGAATAAACAGGAGAATGGATGATATTATAGACCCCGTTCGGCATACCTGGCGTTATGATGTCGGCGGATTCCTCCTGGGATAATATATGCAGGAAGTTATTCCGAAGGATGAATAACAGAAGCGTTTATTTCTTCACATTTCACCATATCCCAACCTTGGAACTGAATTAGTAAAAGGTGAAGTGTCGTTCCGGTTGCCAGTTTCTGCACAACTTTATCCTTACTGTATTGTAACAGTTGCTGCCTTCCTTCTTCTGCCTGAGCCTCAAGTTCTGCATCGGTAGTTGTGCGTGTAGCGTATTTCAACTCCAGGATATAGCTGTGTTCTATATCGGAATAACGTATTTTGTCCGGCAGCAGGAAGAAGTCACAATAACCATAGTTCATTTCTAGTTCCGGCTGTACCAGATAATAGGAAGCAATGGCGAGATAGGCTTTCAGGAAACCTTGAAGGTTTCTTTCCCCTTCTATCGCGTCACGTATGGAAGAGTTCTCCCGATAGGCACGGGCGATGGTTTCGAAGAATGGTTGCCAATGACCGTCGAAGGCGAAATCATCTATCAAGTCTTTCAGATGTGAAAGATTCAAGGTATGAGCCTGTTGATAGTAGTCACGCAAGAATCCAAGGTACTGCTCGCGTACACAATTATTAGGTATGCACATTTTCAGACGGTCGCCACGAGTGCCGCATATGGTAAGTAAGCCATAATAATAGAGCAAACTTCGGAAGTTCTCAATATCTGCTATTTTCTCTGACGGGAATGAGGTATGCAAGTCTACCAGTATTTCACCTTTTGCCGCAATTTCCTCGATAGTGCTCATGCGGCTTCCCTCATGGGTATTGTCGTGGTCAATGCGTGCCAGCATTTTCAGTTTACTGTAATCCGTACGGATGTTCTTGTCTACCATATTTTCGGGCGGACGGTGAAAATCAATTTGGTTACGTAAATAGTATAAAGTCATATCGCAATTAAACACACGGTCGTTGTTCAAAGACGTTCTGGCGAAGCAATAATTGTCATACCACGGTTTCATTTCTGTAATCATCGCTTCTACATCACCGACCAACTTTCCATTCTGTTGGTAATAACGGAGCATTTCACGTACTTCAGTTTCATCAAATCCCATCATGGCATTAAAACGGGAATCAGTCGATATATTCCAGTCAATATTATACCCGCTAGATAAATCGTCCAGTGTGATAGGGCTGACTCCCATCAGGAAAATCCGGTCGAACATACCTTTGAACTGCTTGAAGTATTCACGGTAGAAGCCGCTGGCATGAGTCAGGTCATGAAACATTTTCTGCCCGTGTTCACTCAATATGACGTTGGTAAAGTTATCATATTCGTCGATTATCAGATAGAGTGGATACCCCTTTTCTTTCGCCTTTACTTCGATATACGATAATTTTGCTTTAGCGCTTTCAATGCTTTCTACTGTTGACTTGAAATCTTCATCATAATAAGATGCATATGCATGGGCAAACTGGTTGATGATGATACTGCAATATTCATTAAAGCTACTCATCAAATCTGCTCCCGGCAGTGAGCAACCTGCTTTTGAGAAGTCGAAGAAAAGGATTTGGAAGCTGTTATGTTGTTTGGTTGGACGGCTTCCTATCCATAAGTCACCGAAATACTTGTCGAAGTTATCCTTCTGCGTTATGTCGTAATAAGTACGCATCATGCTTAGGAATAAGCTTTTTCCGAAACGTCTCGGACGAATAAGGAAAAGGTAACTGGGCATTTCCTCGATAAGAGGCAAATACATGGTCTTATCGACGAAATAGAAGTTTTCGTTCCGCATCCGGTTAAAGTCGGATATTCCGTATGGTATTCCTTTCACTTGGCTCATATTGACAGACTTTTAATTAGTACAGGCAAAGTTAATCTATTCCGTGGAATAAATCAATGATTTGCGACTGTATTATGTTGGATACGACCATTCATTCCCCTTGAATAGAGATGAATGTATTCTGTCTCGATGTTCTGTTTTTAAGATTATACCGGAGAATGGCCGTTGAGAAATTGACGAACCAGAGAAAAAGGTGCATAAATAAATGCAATAATATACGGGAATATAGGCGAAAAGTGAATAATATCAGGTAGAATATACATCTTTTCTAACGGAAAAAGGGTTCGTTGGGTTTAAACCAACGGGGTGTTCCTCACCGATGAACGCTATCTTCCTCACCGATGAACCTGTCCTTCATCGGTGAGGAAGATATAAATGTGCTTCTCTGAGCTCGTTTTTCTCCGATTGGCTTGGGATTTTGAATGGGAGATTAATGGCATAATGGAAGGCTAATTTCTGAATCTGTTTCAGCTTGCAACTATTATGAAATGAAAGAGGTGTAAAATGTCGGATAAACTATGTAAGTAATGAAAATATGTATTTATGTAGTGGCAAATGCCGGAGCTTTTTAATTTTTCTTTATCTGCGATGTTGTTTTCTTCATTCAGCACTGTTTAAATATCCCTTTTTTAATATAGACTATCCGAAGCAGTCCGGATAGTCTATATTTCTCCTTTGTCCTTTGCTGTCTTTATTGGATTCTCTTTAGTATTATTTTAAATAGCTCTTTAGTGGACAATCGGTCTTTTTCAACCCTTCCGCAATACTTTTGGCGTTCATATGCGCCCCTTTCAAAGAAGTATGCGTGTGGTCGTGATTGTAGTAAGCTGCCGCCTTCTTTACACCTTTCTTTTCAAGTTTATCAGCACTAATTTTGTTCAGGTCTATAAAGTAAGCTCCGGTGGCTTCGGCAGCTTCGCGTGTCCATTTGCCGAAAGATTCTGTGTTGCGTTCTATCTTTCCGTCTTTCCATTTGTTGCGTGGAGTATGGCTCAACACAATGGGAGTTGCCCCTTTTTCTTGAACGTCCCTGATAAACTTACGAAGATACCAGCCGAAAGTATAAACAACTTGGTATTTGCCTGTCTTTTCCATAAGAAAGACCTTACTTTCATCTCCCGATCCGGGTAATTCGGCACGGGCTTTTCCCGTATTTATAGCTCCAGCGTCGTTGTGACCGAACTGAATAAGTACGAAATCTCCCGGTTGCAGGGCATTATATACTTTATCCCAACGACCTTCATCCAGATAAGTACGTGCACTACGTCCTGCCATCGCACGATTTTCTACGGAAATCTTATCCAAGTTGAACTCGTCAGCTATTACACTTCCCCAGCCCCACATACCGTTCTTGTCTTTATCTTCATTTCTGACCGTGCTGTCACCGATAGTGAACAATACCGGACGTCCTTCCTTGCGGCTGGAACCTGTCACGGTATCCTGTTCGACAGGTTTCAGATAATTGGCTAATTCCAGTCCTTTATACGCACGTATTCCTTCTGCAGCAGACTCGGCGTTTACTTTGGCGCCGAAAGCGCTGGTGTGAATTCGGTCGATATAGAACATATATTTCACCTTATCCTTGCCGAACTTCTCGAACTTGCGGGCAGTGATATCATTCAAATCTATGAAAGGGACATTCTGTTGTTCCGCCACCTGCTTCGCCCATAATCCGAAAGTCTTGTTGACACGTTTGACAATGGTGCTGTCTTTATCTTCCCAGGCATTGCGGGGAGTGAGAGAGAACAGGATAGGATGTGCGCCTTTCTCCTTTACGTCACGGATGAAGCGGCGCATATATTCACCGTAAGTATATACGGTTTCTTTCACTCCGGTTTCTTTGATTGTCACGTTCAGTGTATCGTTGCCGATTCCCGGAATAGAGGCGCGGGCACGTCCGCTGTCATAAGGACCGTTGTCGTTGTGTCCCAGTTCGATGATTACCCAGTCACCGGGGCGCACACCCTTGATTACATCCGGCCAAAGACGGTTGTAGAAAGTGCGGCTGCTAGTTCCGCCCAACGCGTGATTCTCTACTGTAATCCGGTCGGAATCGAAAGATTCGCCTGCATAGTATCCCCAGCCCCATTGACCGTTGTTGCCGTTTCCCAAAGTTCCGGTGCGCATGGTGGAGTTTCCCACCAAGAACAATACAGGGTTATTGCCCTTACGGCTCGAACCCGCTTCCGGTCTTGACATACGTGCTTTGTTCAGGCTATCCAGCGTATTGTCAATCACTTGGTTGACATCTTTCATAGGAGCAGCTACCTTATTCTGTGCCTGCATTTGCAGACTGCATGCGGTGATTATCAGTCCGCATACATACTGAAACAACTTGTTTTTCATTTTCTGTTTTCTTTGAAATCCCTCACTGACCTGTCCGAAACCTGTCAGTGAGGGAGCTAACTACAAACTAACCTCTACTTAAACCTAATGGGTGATTATTCTTAACCTTATTGAAAACTATCTTTATTTTAATTTATAAATCTCAGTTCCGGCAAGCAGGAAGCAACCTACTCCGTAATCTTCAAAATCGGGAACACTCTTATAAGTAACCGGTTGGCCGTCTTTGGGCTCCTTACCTGTACCTTGTACATATCCCAGGAAACCGTTCGGATGAACAGCATCTTTCACCATTGCATTCCATGCCTTTAAAGCAATCGGGAGATATTCCTTGCGGTCGAGCAGTCCGTTGCGAACTCCCCAAACCATTCCGTACACAAACAGTGCCGTGCCGGAAGTCTCTTTCCCGCCAAAGTTCGTAGGGTCATGAAGGCTGACATTCCAGAAGCCGTCTTCGCGCTGGCACTTTTTCAATGCCTTGCTCATGGCTAGGAAGTCGTTGATATAGTCCTGACGGTGTTTCTCGTCAGCAGGAATTTCATCCAGTACACGTACTAAAGCGGCATATACCCAGCCGTTTCCACGGCTCCAGTAGCAATCTTCGCCGTTCGGTTCCTTATACGGCGGATTAAAATCCTGGTCGCGCCACCACAGACCGTCTTTCTGATTGAACATACCCGTCTCATCATGCTGGCTGCGTGTATAATAGTACATATCCCACATCTTGTCGTAGTACTTCTGCTCTCCGGTCATTTTGCCGAACTTGGCGAAGATAGGCATTGCCATTTGTACGGCGTCAATCCACCACCAGTCGTTTACTTGCGGAGTGTTCACCACCATGTCGATGCTCGCCTTGATATTCCGAATCATGTTCGGGTCGGACGGACATATATTATATAGGTCGATATAAGTTTGTCCGCAACAGTGGTCGTCGGCGTTGCGGGTGGTGTTTCCGTTGCGCATTCCCCATTTGTGGAAGTCCGCCCAGTCGTAGGCGTAGCGATAATAATCTTCGCGCGGGTAAATGCTATATAAAGACATCAGTCCTTCGTAATATACGCCGCGAGTCCATATGTTGCTGGGACGCACACGACCGTAAAAACTGGGAATGGTATAATCGGCGTACTTTTTCATAAAGTAGTCGTTTACCTTTATAATAGTCTCTAAAGTCTCCTTTTGTGCAGGCAGCTCTTGTGCTGCGGCTGGATTTACGGTCGTCAGGCAAAAAAGAAGTGTTACTGTAAAGAATGAGAATAGTGATTTCTTCATGGTGCAATAGTTCTGTTTTATTAGTTCACTGTTTATAATAATTTCTAATTGCAAAGGTAAGGGACGTGCTTCTTTTTTTCAATGGATTTTCGTGCATATGTCTTTAATTTTGTTCACAAGATAGGTAGAAATAGCCTCGAAAGTATACTTTATGATGATTTCTACATATTTCTGTACGATATTCTATTTTATCAATAGCCCGCTTCCCTTACATTTGTGGGGTAATTTGATAATCGATAAAACTATGAGGTACATAACCTGCTTTTTTTGCCTGTGTCTGACGGTTGCTTTTCTGGCAGCCCAGCCGGCCTACGACTTGACGAAGTTGAAACGTGAACATTTGGGACGTGGCGTCATTGCTATTCGTGAGAATCCTTCTACCGTAGCCGTTTCCTGGCGTTATCTCTCTTCCGACCCGATGAATGAATCATTTAATATATATAGAAATGGTGAAAAGATAAATAAACATCCGGTGAAGGAGGCTACTTTCTTCCAAGATACATATACAGGAACAGCTCCCGCCCTTTATACCGTCAAAGCTGTCAAAGGGAAGACTGAAAGTAGTTATCAACTGCCGGCGAATGCTCCGGCAGGTTATCTGAATATCCCGTTGAATCGCCCGGAAGGTGGGACAACCCCGTCGGGACAAAGTTTCTTCTATGCCCCGAATGATGCAAGTATCGGTGATGTGGACGGTGACGGTGAATACGAGATTATTCTGAAATGGGATCCGAGCAATGCCCACGATAATTCGCATGACGGCTATACGGGAGCTGTGATTTTTGATTGTTATAAACTAAACGGGCAGCACTTGTGGCGTATCGACCTGGGAAAGAATGTACGTGCCGGAGCGCATTACACTCAATTTATGGTTTATGACTTGGATGGTGACGGTCGTGCGGAAGTCGTGATGAAAACCGCAGACGGAACTGTGGATGGAACAGGTAAAATGATTGGAGACGCCAATGCAGACTATCGGAACCCGCAGGGCCGTATCCTGACAGGACCTGAATATCTTACCGTCTTTAACGGACTGACTGGAGCAGCCATGAAAACGATTGATTATATTCCCGAACGCGGCAATTTAATGGACTGGGGGGATAACCGTGCAAACCGCAGTGACCGTTTTCTGGCTTGTGTGGCTTATCTTGACGGAGTTCATCCGAGTGTCGTGATGTGTCGCGGCTATTATACCCGTACTGTTCTGGCTGCTTTTGACTGGGACGGGAAAGAACTGAAACAGCGTTGGGTATTCGACAGCAATACCCCTGGATGCGAAGACTATGCCGGACAAGGAAACCATAACTTGCGGGTAGGCGACGTGGACGGTGACGGATGCGATGAGATAATTTATGGCTCATGTGCTATCGACCATGACGGCAAAGGGCTTTATTCTACCAAAATGGGACATGGAGACGCCATTCATCTGACTCATTTCGACCCTTCACGCAAAGGTCTGCAAGTATGGGATTGCCACGAGAACAAACGCGACGGAAGTACATACAGGGATGCGGCAACCGGAGAAGTCTTGTTTCAGATAAAGAGCAATACCGATGTCGGACGCTGCATGGCGGCTGATATCGACCCGACCTATCCGGGAGTTGAAATGTGGTCTTTAGCTTCCGGTGGAATCAGAAGCGTGAAAGGCGAAGTAGTGCAAGAACGGGTGAAAGGACTATCTTGCAATATGGCTGTCTGGTGGGACGGTGATTTGCTGCGTGAACTGCTGGACAAGAATATCGTGAGCAAATACAACTGGGAAAAAGGCATCTGCGAACGCATCGCCATTTTCGAGGGTACCCTCTCCAATAACGGTACGAAAGCGACTCCTTGCCTGCAAGGCGACATCATCGGCGACTGGCGCGAAGAAGTGTTGATGCGCACAGCCGATAATACAGCTTTACGGCTTTACGTTTCTACCATTCCCACAGACTACCGCTTTCATACTTTCCTGGAAGATCCGGTGTACCGTATCAGCATTGTAACCCAAAATGTCGCTTATAACCAGCCTACGCACCCCGGATTCTACTTCGGTCCCGAATTAAAAGGTACCGTATTCAGAGGATGTAAAATACCTAAAAAATAAAAGATGAATATTCGTATCATAGCCATTGCTTCATTACTGATAGCCTTGCCTGTCAGTGCACAGAAAAAGAAAACAGTAGTAAATGATTCCAATACACCTTTACATTTGCTGCAGCCTGCTTATCAGGGTACTTACGGTGATTTGACTCCTGAACAAGTGAAGAGAGACGTAGACCGTGTGTTTGCCTATATAGATAAGGAAACTCCCGCCCGTGTAGTAGACAAGAACACAGGCAAACAGATTACCGATTACACCGCAATGGGAGAGGAAGCACAATTGGAACGCGGCGCGTTCCGTTTGGCAAGCTACGAATGGGGAGTGACCTATTCCGCCTTGATAGCGGCAACCGAAGCTACCGGTGACCAGCGTTATATGAACTATGTACAGAACCGTTTCCGGTTTCTGGCGGAAGTAGCTCCGCATTTCAAACGAGTGTACCGGGAGAAAGGGACAACTGACCCTCAACTGCTGCAAATACTGACTCCTCACGCGTTGGATGATGCAGGAGCGGTATGTGCTGCCATGATAAAAGTCCGCCTGAAAGACCAATCGCTTCCTGTGGACGGATTGATTGACAATTATTTCGATTTTATAATTAATAAAGAATACCGCCTGGCAGACGGAACCTTTGCCCGCAATCGCCCACAGCATAATACGCTCTGGCTGGATGATATGTTTATGGGAATCCCCGCAGTAGCGCAGATGAGTTGCTATGCTAAGGCTCAGAAGGAGAAATACCTTGCAGAAGCGGTAAGACAATTCCTGCAATTTGCCGACCGTATGTTTATTCCCGAAAAAGGACTGTATCGCCACGGTTGGGTGGAAAGCAGCACCGACCATCCTGCTTTCTGCTGGGCACGTGCCAATGGATGGGCGATGCTGACGGCCTGCGAACTGCTTGACGTATTGCCGGAAGATTATCCCCAACGTGCGAAAGTAATGGACTACTTCCGGGCTCACGTGCGTGGCGTGACAGCTTTGCAGAGCGGGGAAGGGTTTTGGCATCAACTGCTCGACCGTAACGACTCTTATCTTGAGACTTCCGCTACCGCGATTTATGTCTACTGCCTGGCGCACGCCATAAATAAAGGCTGGATTGATGCAATCGCTTATGGCCCTGTCGCTCATCTGGGCTGGCATGCCGTAGCCGGGAAAATCAATGCGGAAGGTCAGGTGGAAGGCACTTGTGTAGGTACGGGAATGGCTTTTGACCCTGCTTTTTATTATTACCGTCCGGTCAATGTATATGCAGCGCACGGATACGGCCCGGTGCTTTGGGCAGGTGCGGAAATGATTCGCCTGCTGAAGAACCAGTATCCGCAGATGAACGACAGTGCCGTTCAGTATTATCAAGTAAAACAAAAGACGACGGCTCCTATCTTCGCAGTCGATACGGAAGACACTAAGTAATTAACTTTAAATATAGATTAAAGCCATGAAACGAGAAGCATTTAAAATGTATTTGAAACCCGGCTGCGAAGCCGAATATGAAAAGAGACATGCCGCCATTTGGCCTGAACTGAAGGCATTGCTTTCCAAGAACGGTGTGTCGGATTACTCCATTTATTGGGACAAGGAGACGAATATCCTTTTCGCCTTCCAAAAGACGGAAGGGGACGCAGGTTCGCAGGACTTGGGCAATACGGAGATTGTACGGAAATGGTGGGATTATATGGCGGACATCATGGAAGTCAACCCGGACAATTCGCCGGTATCCATTCCTTTGCCGGAAGTGTTCCACATGGATTGAGCGTTTTGTAATAGGTTAAATTGATTTTAGGGAAATACTTGTTTTTATTAAACAATTGGAATTACAATTCCCTATGCCTGGACATTTCGCTATCTTTGCATCGAAATATATCGGAATTTCAGACTGAGCCGAATTTAGTTGAATATATCGTATTCCGTAGGCAGAAGTCTTGAGCATAAGGATTAAATAAAAAAGCTGTTTACCATATCGATAAACAGCTTTTTTTTATTAGTGAGCCTCTTGTCGGATTCGAACCAACGACCCCGAGATTACAAATCACGTGCTCTGGCCAACTGAGCTAAAGAGGCGTTATTTTCTTTTGCGGGTGCAAAGGTATGAAATTATTCTAAAAATGCAAATACCTCGCGCACTTTTTTTATATTTGTAGTCTCACTAATGATTATAAGAAGATGAAAAAGAGAATTACGAATGTGTGTGGAATGGCATTTTTAGCCATAAGTATATTGGCATGTTCCGGTCAGAAGAAGGGAACGGCGAGCGTTGAAACAGTATCGGATAGCGTGGAAGTGACTTCGGAAACGGTGATTGCCGAAGCGGATAGTACAGGATATATCGTTCGGGTAGGAGAGACGGCTCCCGATTTCACGATTACCTTGACCGATGGTAAACAGGTAAGTTTGTCTTCTCTTCGGGGGAAAGTGGTGATGTTGCAGTTTACAGCGAGTTGGTGTGGCGTATGTAGGAAAGAAATGCCATTTATTGAAAAAGATATTTGGCTGAAACATAAAGACAATGCTGATTTTGCATTGATTGGCATTGACCGTGACGAACCGCTTGATAAAGTGCTTGCTTTTGCCAAATCTACAGGAGTCACTTATCCGTTAGGATTAGATCCGGGAGCTGATATTTTCGCAAAATATGCCTTGCGTGAATCCGGCATAACAAGAAATGTGCTGATAGATAAAGAAGGGAAAATCGTAAAATTGACTCGTTTGTATAATGAGGAAGAGTTTACTTCCCTTGTGCAGATGATTGATGAAATGCTGAAGTAATATACAGTTATTCTTTAGTGGTTTATATCATATAAAAATAGTGACGCTATCACATCAGGATGGCGTCACTATTTCTGTTATATAGCGTCACTATCCTTACTGCATACCGTCACTATATTCATCTTGGATTATTCAGGCGAGACTGAGCTTTGCCAAATAATCGTAGTGTTTGCCTTCTTTTACCAGTTCGGCTTTGAACCCACATTCGGACGCATATAAGCTAAGTGTCTGAAAATCGATATATAACCAATCGAATGTATCCCCTTTTACATCCTTATACTGCATCCGAAAATCAATTTCTCCGTAATAATCTCCGGCTAAATCAATGACTATGCTCCCGTCCTCTTCCTCGAAAAGATAACGAAGGTCGCTGGAGTCCATTAATATGCAGCCGCCGGGGCGAAGGATGCGTTTCATCCGTTGAAAGAAACCGGGCATATTACTTAACTTTCCGATAATTCCCGAACCATTCATCAGCATCAGGATAGAATCGAACGTTTCAGTAAATGTTTCATCAAAGAGATTGACGAGACGGGCGTCATTGACTCCCCGTTGTTTCATGACCTCGACAGATAGCGGAGAAATATCAATGGCACATACGTCTTTTCCCACTTCCTGAAGTGCCAATGCATGGCAACCGCTTCCTGCACCCACATCTAATATCCGTCCTGTAGCCATTTGTAGAGCGGTACGTTCTAGTATAGGCATGGATTGGGTATTGCGGAACAGTTCCTTGACAGGGATTTCATCTTCTTCGAATTGAGAAGAAAATACTCGTAAGCGGTCAGCTCTGCGATGATTGAAATAATCAGAAATAGCGGCTCCCATCGGATCCTTTTCTGTAGAAAGAGTTATTGTTGCCATTGACGGTTATATATTGTTTTAGTCGGCAAAGATAAATAAATCCGTAGAAAAGGATTATCTTTGCCGTTGTAAATGTGGATATTAATAATTTATATTATATGAGTATTGAAGAAGCAATAATGGGTGGAATCGTTTTTAAAGGTAAGAAAGATAAACCCAAAGAAGAGGAAAAAGTGAAAACGAAAGCGAAAAAAGCAACCTATATTCGTGGACAACACGGTTCGGGGGCTGCAAAGATGAAAGCGGATATCCGTAAAAAAAGAGCAAATCGACATAAAAAGTAAATATCGTGGTAATCAATATTATTATTTGCGTAGCGGCAATTATACTACTATTTAAGGGAATTACCTTGGTGTTAAGGACGGTGATGGTCTGGATGATGTTTGTTTCTATAATGAAGAATAGCGGAACGAAGATGCATGGAAGAGTTGTGGAGGTAGAGACTAAGACTTATGGCAGCGATGATGGTGCTATTACAGCGAATTGTCCTATAGTGGAGTATAAATCGGATGAAGAGAAAGAAATGCATCGCCGAATAGCCACATATGATTTTATCGTGGAAACGGCTAATTATTCTCAGAAGTTATATTCTCAAAAGACACCTCACGTAGGAGATAAAGTAACAGTTATATGCAATCCGAAGACTCCGGATAATATTTTAGCATTTTCCACTATGCCTCTTACAAGATTATTATGTAAACTGTTTGTTCCCGGATGTATTTATGTAGCAGCAAGTGTTTTAGGCATCTGTTATGTATTTGTTAAATGACTGATAAGAGAGTGAAACACTTTCTTTTAAAATAAATTCCCCCTGTCATAGCTATATGGCAGGGGGAATATTATAATTAGGGCATTTTAACGCGCCTCTAGTCACTTCTGTGGAAGTATCTCAATCCAATAATCGTCCGGGTCGTTAATGAAATAAAGCCCCATGGCAGTATTTTCAAAACATACGCAATTCATTTCCTTGTGATAAGCCCTGACTGCATCGTAATCACCGGCTACACGAAAGCAGAGATGGCTTTCATTCTCGCCCAGTTCATACGGAGCGGTATGATCTTTCAGCCAGGTCAATTCCAGAAGAAAGCCTGTCTCGTTGTCTGTCAGATAGACTAACGTGAACGAACCGTCGGAAGCTTCTTTCCGGTGATGTTCTTTCAAGCCGAGCGCTTTCTCATAGAAAGCAATGCTCCGCTCCAGGTTGGTTACATTGATATTGAAATGGTCAAATTTACTTTTTATTTCCATTGTTGCAATTTTCCTTATTGTTTCATTAAGAGTTTCACAATCTCTCCGACATATGTGCGCGGTTGTCCGGCTTGCGGGGCAGTTTGTGAAGGCAGTTTCTTACATTCGATAACAGCCGAAGGAGTTGTTTGGTTCGGAGCATAGAGTTTCAGAGTATAACTATCCGCTTTTTCTATGGCATCATAAGACTGCTCGGGTGAAAGCGTGCAGTAAGCCACAGCCTTGCCCGACTGATAACCCAGCGCACCACCGGCATTGGCAGTCATATTTGTCATGTTGAACTCATCCTTTCCGATACTGATAACTAATTTTCCGCTTCCCATCAACGCGTATACTTCGCCCGGAATCTGTTTCAAATTAACTTCTGTATAGCCCGGCATATCTGCTGAAGCCTTGCCTACGGGAGTAGCAGGAGTAAGAGTTGCGGCAGGAACAGTATTTTGGACAGGTTCTCCTGTCGTCACTTTAATGTCAGTCTTCGCATCTGCACCACCAATGACGATCGGGCCTGCGGCTGCAACGATTGACGGAGCCTTTTGCTCTTCTTCCTTCTTCTTTTTCTCTGCTCTTGGGCGAGTATCCGGTGCTCCGAAAGCTACGGCTACATCCATAAATATATCATCAGCGAAATCTACCGTTTTTCTACGCCATTTAGCCAATCCGCGCACCAATTTAGTCTTTGCTTTATTCAGCGCATATTTGTCGGTAATCCATTCTTCCGCTTTATATTTTTCAGTATCACGGTAGGTGAAGCGTATCTTTTCCAGTTCTACCAAGCAATTGCCGGGTTTGCAAGTAACCGTAATCTGGTAATTGATTAATGTACGGTCCAAAGACAATGCGCTGGAACTAAACACAATCCATTCTTCTCCCACGCCGGCAATCGTACCTTTGGCTTCGTCGGAAAAGACGATGCGGCTGTCGACGTTCTTATTTTCTTTCAGGCGTTCGTCCATCCACTTCATTATCGTATCGTAGATTTGTGCCTGGCTCATTCCGGGAATTTGGAATTCCTTGGAGAATACTACTTTACCATCTACTTCGGGAACAGCCCCTACAAGATATCTGGTATCGTCTTTTTTATCTTTTGCAGAATTTGCCTTCATTGCCATCGGCAATGCGAGGAACAGGGTAAGAAACAGAATCGTAAACTTATTCATAATTATAATGTGTTTATTTGGTAATCTCAAAACTTTCGCCCCGACGGGTGATGCTGATAAAACGGCATCCTGCATTTTCGGCAAAACTTTGAAGCGCGTTGCCGCCTTCATAATCTTCACTGAAGTGCATGGGCACAAATATAGTAGTTTTTATTTGTTCGATGAACTGTTTTGCCCCTTTCATGTAATCTTTTCCCATTCTCCGATCCACCGGAAATAGTACTAAATCAATGTTCGGCGCTTTTTCTTTTAAATATTTAACTTCTGCAAGGAAATCGCCGTTGGCTTTTCGTATCTCTGCTTCAGTGGATTCTTCACTCCAATGCCAGTTGTTCAGGTCGCCGGCATGGAAGATACTCCAATCTTGCAGATGAATCAGGAACGAACTGCCGACATCCGTCGAGCCGAACGCGTCAATACGGATTGTATCATCTTCGTACGTTTCTCCTTTCTTAATATAGAAAGCGTCTTCAGCTTTGGCGCGGTGTGATTTCAGAATATCTTTGGAGAAAACATATTGAATGTCGGAACGTTGTTCTTTCCACGTCAATATATCACGGTTGAAGTGATCGGGGTGGAAGTGAGTAGCCAATACATACAGTTTACCCGGCCTTTGCAGCAGATAATCATGTACGATTCCCCGGTTATGTTCGGATTCGGAAGAATCTTTGTAGTAATCAATGATAACGGTCACACCTTCCGCTTCGATGGCGAAACCGCTGTGATAGATATAATCCAGTGTCATAAGCTGAATGTTTTATAGTTGCAATATTACGTATTCTAGTTGGACTTGCCAAGAAAAATCGACGAAATCAGGGAGCAAGGCGACTGATTTTCCATTCACCATCCGGTTGCAGGGTATATAAGAAGCGGTCGTGCAGACGGTTGGGGCGTCCCTGCCAAAACTCGATTCTTGTAGGTGTAACCGCATATCCGCCCCAGTTGGCAGGTCTTTCCACATTTTTCCCTATCCACCGGGCTGCTTCTTTGACGAAAGCACGCATCAACTGCATCCTGCTTTTGATGGGCTGGCTTTGCGGAGAGATTCGTGCGCCGATTCTGCTTTTATAAGGACGTACACGGAAATATTCATCCGATTCTTCCGGATCGACTTTGGCTGCCGTCCCTTCTATGTGCACTTGTCTCTCGAGTGCGTGCCACACAAAAGAAAGGGAGATGTACGGATTCTGTGCCAACTGTCTTCCTTTGCGGCTTTCGTAATTCGTGTAAAAGACAAACTTTCCGTCATGGAGCCCTTTTAGTAACACAGTGCGTGTGGATGGCTTTCCTTCGGGAGAGACAGTGCCCACGATGACAGTGGTCGGCTCGTCTGCTTCTGCGTCAATCGCTTCCTGCAGCCAGCGGCTGAAAAGCGAAAGCGGGTCACCGGGAAGTTCATTTTCCCGCAACCCGCTTTTGGTATATTCCTGTCGAATATCAGCTAGATTTATTTTCATCTACAAACTGTAACTTCTAATTAATAATCTCTCACATCGGTATTTCTATCAACAGAATATGTGAGCCCTTCAATGTTTCCAGTTCAAAACTGTTGGTTTCGTAAATACCCATTCCGTCACGGCGTTTCATCACTTCGCCTTCTACTACAATTTCCCCTTCGATAAGGAATATATATACGCCTGCATGACTTTGGTGCATGTGGTATCCCAACTTCTTTCCGGCTTCTACCTTGCCGATAGAGAACCAAGTGTCTTGCAAGAGGGACGCAGGTGTACTGCCATCGGGTGATACGATTACCGCCAGCTCATTCGGACGTTCCAGTCCGCTGATGTCGAAGTCCTGATAAACGGGACGTGTGTTCCGTTCTCTCGGCATAATCCATATTTGCAGAAATTCCACCGGTTCTACGGGACTTGCGTTCATTTCGCTATGGAAGATTCCTGTTCCGGCGCTCATTGTCTGAATTTCTCCGACAGTGATAATCCGGCTGTTCTTCTTGCTGTCTCCATGTTGCAGATGTCCTTTCAAGGGAATCGAAACGATTTCCATATTCTTGTGAGGATGCGTCTGGAATCCTTTTCCGGGTGCAACCTTGTCATCATTCAATACACGGAGAGCACCGAAATTGATACGGTTGGAATCGAAGTATTCATCGAAGCTGAAAGTGTGGTAACTATCCAGCCAATCGTATTGGGAGTGTCCCCTTGTATCTGCTTTATGTATAACTTTCTTCATAATTCTCTCTTTTTTCTTATTGTTTATATGTCTTGTAAACAAAGCGAGGGGATAAAAGTTTTATCTCTTCACTTCATTTAGCAAAGGCTTGCGATTGATAAAATCTTTTATATTCTGCAAAGTTGTCTGGGCGATATTCTCCAATGCTTCACGTGTGAAGAAGGCTTGGTGGGAGGTGACAATAACATTGTTGAATGAGAGCAGACGTGCCAGCACATCATCGTCGATAATGCGGTCGGACTGGTCTTCGTAGAAGTATTCGCTTTCTTCCTCATATACGTCCAGACCTGCGGAACCGATTTTCTTGTTTTTTAATCCTTCAATCAGTGCATTGGTATGAATCAACTGTCCGCGGCCGGTATTGATAATCATCACTCCGTCCTTCATCTTGCTGATGGAGTAGTCGTTGATAAGATACTTCGTCTCTTCGGTGAGCGGGCAGTGCAATGAAATAATGTCCGAATTATGATATAATTCATCTAATGAGGTATAGACAATCTGTTCTTCCCGTGCGAAGTTATGATCGGGGTAGAGGTCATATGCCAGCACATTCATGCCGAAACCTCTTAGGATATGAATAAGGATTTTCGCTATTTTTCCTGTGCCGATAATACCTGCTGTCTTTCCGTGCATATCGAATCCCATCAAGCCATGAAGGGAAAAATTGCCGTCCTTGGTACGCCAGGAAGCACGGGGAATCTTGCGGTTTAACGACAGCATAAGCGCCACCGTATATTCGGCAGTCGCATAGGGTGAGTAGGCCGGTACACGTACGACGGTAATTCCGGCAGCGGCAGCCGCATCCAAATCCACATTGTTGAATCCGGCACATCGGAGAGCCAGCAGTTTTACTCCGTTGGCAGCCATAATACGGATTACTTCTGCGTCGGCAGTATCATTTACGAAGATACATACGACATCTACGCCTTGCGTCAGTAGTGCATTGTTCTTGTTCAGATTTCCTTTGTAATAACGTATCTCAAATCCGAACTCTTTGTTTTTATCATTGAAAGAAGCCTCGTCATAAGGCTTTGTGCCAAAAAATGCAATAGTATAGGCCATAATATGATTATATAGTTTATTATACTATGAAAACGTAAAAACAGGTGTATTTGTTTGCTTTCTATCTGATGGTAAATATAGATTGTTTCATTAGAAACAGTTTGATTTTTCAATTAAAATGAGTGGGTAAATGAAAATAAGTGCACAAACGTGTGTCTCGTGTGCAATAATATTGTATCTTTGCGCCCGAAATAATTTAAAAAAGATTTAGATGAGAAAAATTTCCTTGATTGGATTTGTAATGCTAATCGTTTCAATTCCAACTTTTGCCGGAGGTCTTCTGACAAATACTAATCAACACGCTGCTTTTCTTCGTATGCTATCTCGTGGTGCTACTTTTGAAATTGATGGTGCTTTATCTAATCCTGCCGGTTTAGCTTTTTTGCCGAATGACGGTTTCCATATGGGATTGAGCATTCAGAGTGCTTTTCAGACGAGAAATATTGATGCTAGCTTTATGAGATATACTATGGATGGGGCGACACCATCCACTGAATCTTTTGCTAAGTATTATAAAGGAAAAGCGGCTGCACCGATTATTCCCAGCGTGTTTGCTGCATATAAAAAAGGTGACTGGACTATTTCCGGCTTTTTTGCCATCACTGGTGGAGGTGGAAAGGCTTCATTTGATGATGGACTACCTATGTTTGAGTCATTGGCTATGGCGGGTATATTTAAGGCAACTTCCAAAGAGGGTACTCCAGTGTCTCCTAATATGTTGGATATTAACAGTGCGATGGATGGTAAACAGTATATTTATTCCGTACAATTAGGCTTGTCTTACAAAATTAATGATTGGCTTTCTGTATTTGGTGGTGGCCGTATGAATTATTTTACGGGTGGTTATGAAGGTTATTTGGATGCCAAACTGAAAGAAAATTATGGTGGTAAGAATTTGATGAATTTAGCGCTGGATTGCGATCAAACCGGTTGGGGATTAACTCCGGTTGTCGGCGTGGATGCTAAGTTCGGTAAATTTAACTTCGGTGCAAAATATGAATTCAAGACTAATCTGAATATCGAAAATAATACGAAAAAAAATACCGATGAAAATGGTACATTAGCTGCTTTCAAGCACGGTGTGAATACTCCTAACGACATTCCTTCTATGCTTTCAGTTGCAGCTGCTTATGAGATTTTGCCAGTGTTGCGTGCTTCTGTAGAATACCATTTTTATGATGATAAGAAAGCGGGTATGGCTGGTGACAAGCAGAAGTTTCTGACAAAGGGAACAAACGAATATTTGATGGGTATTGAATGGGATATAGTCAAGCGGTTGACTTTGAGTTGTGGTGGCCAGATTACGGATTATGGATTATCCGACAACTTCCAAAGCGATACAAGTTTCTCTTGTGACTCTTATTCATTAGGGGTTGGTGCGAAAGTAATATTGAGTGATAGAGCAGCTTTGAATGTAGGATATATGTGGACTAACTACGACGATTATACGAAGACTTCGCAAAACTATAATAGTACGGGATTGTCTGGTACTAATGTGTATAGCCGTACTAATAAAGTGTTTGGTCTTAGCATTGATTACAGATTTTGATTACGCATAATCATTACAATTTTCTATAGCAGAAGCCGTCTCAAACAACTGTTTTGTGGCGGCTTCAACCTTTTTACCAATTAATTTAGAAAGAATACTGTACCAGCATATTCAACCTGTTTGCATGACTTGTTGAAGAATTGAAATCGCTGCGCCATCCTCTCAAATACTCGACACCCACTTGCAGATTACTACTTACATTCCAAAAAGCATTAGCTACAAGATACTGTCCTTTACGATAAGACTCCGGGTTTTCACTTGGATACCCATTTTCAGAATAAAGTCTGGACAAACTATACGTACCCGATACGAAGAAATTCGGGCAAATATTATACTGTAATCCGGCATACCATCCCAACATCGGGAGAACCTGCATCTTTCCTTCATCATCAGGATCGGGAACAATATCCACATTCAGATTACTTAAATCATTCAGATAAGAACCGATCCCCTTACCATAATTAAACTGCCCGTAAGCCTGTAACTTCTTTGTGATATTAAACGTTGTAGACGCTTGCAGACCGAATCCCGTAGTAGAATATGCTTTATCATATATATTGCTTGAATAAGTCATACTACGTACAATAGCACCTAATTTAATATGACTATTGCTGTTCCAGTTATATTGTGCGGAAGCGGCGAAGTCCGGCATCCGTTGGGTGTTGATAGAAACATCACTGTTGGTCGTTCCGTCTACCGAAGGCATTTCCACAGCTACCCCGAATTTCCAGTTTTTCAACTTATCGCACATATAACTTAATTGTGTGGTACGGTAAAAGGCCGAACCGTTAGGGCCTGCAAAGTCGATAGTAGGCGGAAGAGCAGAAAGATCCATGAACGAACCATAGCTGTATCCGATGGTGAAACCGAGGAATTGCGCATAAGCATTTTGTAATTCAAAGGTCTTCCCGTCTCCGCGGAAGTTACCGGCAGTGTAAACAACAAAATCGCCGAGATGCTTCGTACGTCCTACCAGTTTAAGGAATAGGGTAGAAGTGGTGATGTCCATCTGGAATTGATTTTTGGCAAAATTTCCTTTTCCCGGTTGACCGATTAATGCCGGATAGAAATCCACGTTGTCAACAATCCCATTGAAGTCATACTCCGCTGTTGCGCGGACATATCCGCCGATGCCTAAAGCAAACTTACCCTTTTGGTCAGTGAGCAGAAAGCGGGGAGCGTTCGGGTCGTGGAAACGCATCTGCGAACGGTCGTTCATGATGCGGATAATTTCGTCTCCTGCCTTATCCCGGGAGACGAACATGATAGAATTGGGTTCCTCATCTTCGATGATTACTTTCTTTTGTGCATGAGCACAGAGGGGAAAGATTCCCATCCCCAGTAGCATAGCTACCATTTTGAAACTTGTTTTCATTATCAGTTAAGTTTTAGGTGAATGCCCAATGAACAACTAAAAAAAGAAATGGTTGAGAGGGCCAAAGGAAAAATTGCCAAACTAATCGGAAGAATTGCTATTTATAATGATTCTAAAAAAGTGGATCTTTGTATCGTACTAATTAGATAAAGGAAATACGACGATGGGAAAAGTAGAATTTACTCAAGGAATATTAGACATACAGCCGGATTTGCACCGCTTCGCCTATAAGTTGACGGCAAACCGTGATTCTGCCAATGATTTGGTTCAGGACTGTGTGCTGCATGCATTGGATAACCATGAAAAGTTTACGTATAGCAAGAATCTGAAAGGGTGGATGTACACCCTCATGCGTAATATTTTCGTCAATAATTACCGCCGCACAGTTCGCGAAATGAATATTATGGACGATACATATTCTGTCAATCAGCAATCTATGATTGAAGATGACGATGCCGACAGGTTTGAGTTTACCTATGATATGAAGCATTTATACCGTGTGATACATTCAATACCGGAAGAAATGAAAGTACCCTTCCAGATGTTTGTAGCCGGATTCAAATATAGAGAAATTGCCGAGAAGTTAGGACTGCCGATGGGGACGGTGAAGAGTCGTTTGTTTTTCATCCGTAAACGTCTGAAAGAGGAATTGAAAGATTTCTCATCCTGACGCATACTTCTGGTTGATTGAGTGATGTGTTTTAAGGTCAAAGTTGAAAGCTTTCCTGCCAGTGTCTATGGCAGGAAAGGTTCATTTCGCTTTGTCCATGCCCTATCATACCAGAATCCATCAATAGAACTTCTCCCGTGGAAGACAGTATGGCATCCAGATGTTTGATGTAATTTCGCCATCTGTATTTCTATGTGTTTCTGCCCGTCTTCACTTTGATAGATGATGATATTGCTTTTATTTTCTTTTGCTTTTTCATAGTTTTCCTATACCTTTGCAGCACAAAAGAATAAAAAAGATATTTGATGCCGTGAATAGCGGTCGTGTATTCTAGAACACCACGTAAAAAACAGGAATTATGAAAGAGAAAGTATCCGTACCTTTTATGCTGCTCGGTATTCTTTTTAATGTGTGCCTTATTGCAGCCAATCTTCTTGAAACGAAAGTAATCCAAATCGGTAGCCTGACCGTGACCGCCGGATTATTGGTTTTTCCTATTTCTTATATAATCAATGATTGTATCGCCGAAGTTTGGGGGTTCAAGAAAGCGCGCCTTATCATTTGGAGCGGTTTTGCGATGAACTTCTTTGTTGTAGTCCTCGGGCTGATAGCAGTTGCCATTCCGGCTGCTCCTTTTTGGGAAGGAGAGGAGCATTTTGATTTTGTATTCGGTATGGCACCCCGTATCGTGGCTGCCAGTCTGATGGCATTCTTGGTCGGTTCGTTTCTCAATGCATATGTGATGAGTAAGATGAAAGTAGCCAGTCAGGGACGTAACTTTTCCGCCCGTGCCATTTGGTCGACTATTGTAGGTGAGACGGCAGATTCATTGATTTTCTTTCCGGTAGCTTTTGGCGGGATTATTGCCTGGAAAGAACTGCTCATTATGATGGGAATCCAAATCGTACTGAAATCCATGTACGAAGTGATGATTCTTCCGGTGACTATCCGTGTGGTAAAAGCCATCAAGAAAATAGACGGTAGCGATGTCTACGATACCGATATTTCCTATAATGTACTGAAAATCAAAGATATTTAAGATAGATTATGAATCGAGAAGCAGCATTGGTTGTGTTCAGTGGCGGACAGGATTCCACCACTTGCCTGTATTGGGCAAAACGCAACTTTAAAAAAGTATATGCCCTGAGTTTCCTGTATGGTCAGAAACACCAGAAAGAAGTGGAACTGGCACGGGAAATAGCCCGTAAGGCGGAAGTGGAGTTTGATGTGATGGATGTATCCTTCATCGGGCAACTGGGACGTAACTCCCTGACTGACGCTACAATGGTGATGGATCAAGAGAAACCCGCGGATAGCGCTCCCAATACATTTGTCCCGGGACGTAACCTGTTTTTTCTAAGTATTGCGGCAGTATATGCCCGCGAACGCGGTATCAATCACTTGATAACAGGAGTTTCACAAACAGATTTCAGTGGTTATCCCGATTGCCGCGATGCATTTATCAAGTCCCTCAACGTGACATTGAACCTGGCTATGGATGAACAATTCGTAATCCATACCCCTCTGATGTGGATTGATAAGGCAGAGACATGGGCTTTGGCAGACGAGCTGGGAGTATTGGAACTGATTCGCACCGAGACTTTGACATGCTATAATGGTGTTCAGGGAGATGGTTGCGGGCATTGTCCGGCTTGTACACTGCGTCGGGAAGGACTGGAAAAGTATTTAAAAAGTAAAAATCAATAATCTCTCTACATAGAGATTAAAAATGCATTTTTTGCTGTCATCTGTCACACTTTTGTTATTAAGCATTTGATTATAAGATAAATAATTTGTGACAGCAAGTGGTGACAGCAACTGAACCTGACATTTTGCCGTCACATCTACTGTCACCGGTAAGTTCTAATGAATAGAATGCTAGTAGCTTCTGTCCGGAATGTATCGGCTTAATCTAGTTTCAATAGCTTGAAACTGTTGTTTCATCGGTGAGAAACTAAAGTTTCAACGGTAGGAAACTAAAGTTTCTATTGCTTGAAACTATTTGTTCCAAGGCGTGAAACACTTTGTTTCAAGTAATGAAACCGTTTGTTTCAAGGCATGAAACACTTTGTTTGACCACATGCAACGTACCGTAACAAGCAAGGCGGGGACAAAGTAGCCGTGGGGGAGGGAGAGTTGATGGTGATAGGTGATAGATACGGTGATAGGTTGTAAAATGAATCATTCACCACTCAAATGCTTATGAATAAGGTGTTTGAGTCTAGTCGGTGATAGGTGAAAGAGGGAATGCGTTTTTTTTGTTTAGTGTAGAGGGTGTAGCAAACGAGTACAAATGACAGAATTAAAAGACCAACTTTCCTTATTAGGAAGAAAGACCGAGTATAAACAAGATTATGCTCCAGAAGTATTGGAAGCCTTTGATAACAAGCATCCTCAGAATGACTATTGGGTACGTTTCAACTGCCCTGAATTTACAAGTCTGTGTCCCATCACCGGGCAGCCGGACTTTGCGGAGATACGTATCAGCTATATTCCGGATATAAAAATGGTAGAAAGCAAGAGCTTGAAACTCTATCTTTTCAGTTTCCGTAATCATGGTGCTTTTCATGAGGACTGCGTGAATATCATCATGAAAGATCTCATTAAATTGATGAATCCCAAATACATCGAAGTAACAGGAATCTTTACCCCCCGTGGTGGTATCTCTATCTATCCGTATGCCAATTATGGTCGTCCGGGAACAAAATTCGAACAGATGGCGGAGCATCGGTTGATGAACCGGGAGTAGCACAAAGTATAAAATCTAAAAAATATCGAATATGGTTCATAATATCCCCGTTGAATTGCAAGATTATGTCTGTGAAAAGATTATTCCGCAATATGCCGGCTTTGACAAGGCACATCAGATAGACCATGTGGAAAAAGTGATTGAAGAAAGTCTGAAACTGGCAATGTATTATGAAGTCGATTATTCGATGGTTTATATCATTGCTGCTTATCATGACCTGGGACTCTGTGAGGGACGTGAGTTCCATCATATAGTCTCCGGCAGGATATTGCTGGCAGATGAAATCTTGCGACGTTGGTTTACGGATGAGCAATTGTTGCAGATGAAAGAAGCGATAGAAGATCATCGGGCTTCCAATAAACAGGCTCCGAGAAGTATTTATGGAAAAATAGTAGCCGAGGCCGACCGTATCATTGACCCTGAAATAACTTTGCGCCGTACCGTTCAATATGGATTATCTCATTATCCGGAAATGGATAAAGAACAGCAATATGTCCGCTTTCGTAAACATCTTAATGATAAGTACGCGGAAGGCGGGTATCTGAATTTATGGATACCTCAATCGGATAATGCCGGACGTTTGGCGGAACTTCGGGAGTTGATTATGGATGAAGAAGAACTCCAACGAGTATTTGATAAACTTTATAAAAATGAAAAGAATGGAGATGAGTAGTGCTCCATTCTTTCTTGATTTGTTCGGGAAGTATTACTCGTGATGATACGGTCCCCCATTTAATATCGTCATCGCCCGGTAAATCTGTTCCACGAATATCAGCCGGATCATCTGATGCGAGAAAGTCATTTTCGACATTGAAATCTTTTCATGGGCAGCCTGATACACTTTCTCCGAGAATCCGTAAGGCCCCCCGATAATGAAGACCAGCCGTTTGTTGACTGTATTCATTTTCCGCTTCATGTAATCGGCAAATTCAAGGGAGCGCATCTCTTTTCCGTGTTCATCGAGCAGCACCACCACATCTCCCGGTTGGAGAGCTTTCAGTATTAACTCGCCTTCCTTTTCTTTCTGTACTTCCATCGAAAGGCTTTTCGTGTTTTTCAGTTCGGGAATCACTTCCATATCAAAAGTGATATAGCGTTTGGTACGCTGTATATAGTCGTTGATAGCTGTGATATAGTGTTGTTCTACGGTTCGTCCTACGACGAGCAAGGTTGTCTTCATGTCTCTATACTTCTGATTAATGCACAAAAATAGGCATTTTTTATGTTATTCTGCAATTAATGCTTACCTTTGCCTATCATTAGTTGAAAGTTTAATCCTTTAAACTTCAACTTAAAAGCTTGTAATTATGAAAAAACGAGTGCTCGTAGGAATGACCGCTTTGCTTCTTTCCCTCTCGTTGCTTATGGCGCAAGAGATACCGGCAGGAGTGGTTACGGCATTTAAAAGAGGAAGCTCACAAGAGCTGAGTAAGTATATGGGGAACAAGGTAAACCTGGTGCTCCAAGGTCGCTCGACAAGCGTTGACAAGCAAAAGGCAACGACTGTGATGCAAGAATTCTTCACGGAGAATAAAGTCAGCGGATTTAACGTGAACCATCAAGGGAAACGGGACGAATCAAGTTTCGTTATCGGAACGATGGCTACTACAAAGGGAAGTTTTCGTGTGAATTGCTTCTTGAAGAAAGTACAGGACAAATGTTTAATACACCAAATAAGAATTGACAAAATCAATGAATAAGGAAAAAGAACTGATCGACAAACTGATCGATCTTGCTTTTGCAGAAGATATAGGTGATGGCGACCATACCACCCTTTCATGTATTCCCGCTACGGCAATGGGAAAATCAAAATTGCTTATCAAAGAAGCCGGTGTGCTGGCAGGTATCGAGGTGGCTAAGGAAATCTTCAACCGTTTTGATCCGACCATGAAAGTCGAGGTGTTTATCAACGACGGAACGGAAGTGAAACCGGGCGATGTGGCAATGATAGTATCAGGAAAGATACAGTCGCTGCTTCAGACCGAGCGTCTGATGCTGAATGTGATGCAACGTATGAGCGGTATCGCGACGATGACCCGCAAATATGCGAAGAAACTGGAAGGCACAAATACCCGCGTTTTGGATACCCGCAAGACAACTCCGGGTATGCGTATTCTGGAAAAGATGGCAGTGAAAATCGGTGGCGGTGTAAACCATCGTATCGGCTTGTTCGACATGATTCTTTTGAAGGACAATCATGTAGACTTTGCCGGAGGGATTGACAAGGCTATCACCCGTGCCAAAGAGTATTGCAAAGAAAAAGGTAAAGACCTGAAAATAGAAATAGAAGTCCGCAGCTTCGACGAACTGCAACAGGTGCTCGATCTTGGTGGGGTAGACCGTATCATGTTTGATAACTTCACTCCCGAAATGACGAAAAAGGCAGTAGAGATGGTAGCCGGCAAATACGAAACCGAATCTTCGGGCGGCATCACCTTTGATACTCTTCGTGACTATGCCGAATGTGGCGTGGACTTCATCTCTGTGGGTGCTCTGACTCATTCAGTGAAAGGACTGGATATGAGCTTCAAGGCATGTTGAGCGGAAGAGAGAAGTTTGCCATGAAAATATTTTAGGCGCGGATTACGCGGATTGCACGGACAAGAATAAAAACTGTGTAATCCGCGTAATCTGTGCTTAAAGGCTGTTTGCATTTCCTCATGTCTTTCGCAAATGCTTCAGAAAAATCATTCCATTTGTATTCTTTAACATTTTCTGTTGCAGCATTCCTCAAACTTTTGCGTCTAAAGGGTAAAACGGCGCAGACATACGTTCGATTTTAAAAAAGGTAATTGACTTGGAAAACGAAATAGAACTGGTAAAGGGCTGTCGGGCAGGAAAGGATTCAGCCCGAAAGGAACTTTACACCCTCTATTCCAAACAAATGCTGGCGGTTTGTTTCCGCTATACGGGCGATATGGATGCGGCGCATGATGTACTGCATGACGGTTTCATCAAGATTTTTACCAACTTCTCCTTCCGGGGCGAATCGTCGCTCTGCACATGGATAACCCGGGTGATGGTCACTCAGTCGCTCGATTATCTGAGACGGGAGAAACGAATCAGTCAGTTGGTAGTGCATGAAGAGCAACTTCCCGATATACCCGATATATCGGATTCGGGAGGAGGGGCTGGAATCTCCGAGGAGCGGTTAATGGCTTTTATAGCCGAATTGCCGGATGGTTGCCGAACCGTTTTCAACCTTTATGTGTTTGAAGAAAAGTCGCACAAGGAGATAGCTAAGATGCTCCATATCAAAGAGCATTCGTCTACTTCGCAGTTGCATCGCGCCAAGTATTTGTTAGCAAAAAGAATTAAAGAGTATAGGAACCATGAAGAAAGAAAATGATGAAATAACCGATCTGTTTCGCACACGTCTCGCTGATGCGGGAATGAGTGTCCGGGATGGCTTTTGGGAAGAGCTCTCGCAGGATATTCCTGTGGCTTGCCAACATCGCCGTCGGATACTGCTCTTCCGTGTGGCGGCTGCGGCATCTGTGTTGCTCGTCTTGGCGGCTTCATCGGCTACCTTCCTGTATTTCTCTCCCAAGGAAGAGATGGAAGAGGCATTTACGAAGATAGCCGTGACGAATGGCGGGCAGATGGATGGAGACGGGATACGTGTCAATCAGTTGCCGTTGCCGGTAGAACCGGTTTTGCCGAAGCCGGCTCCTAAATCATTCGGTATGTTGTCGCAATGTGTAGAGGAAGAGGATTCACTTTCCATTACTTTCTCTATGTCTTTCTCGTTTTCGTCGACTACCACCACAGGCAATGGCAACCGTTATGGCAATCCGGGTTACAATGGATTTTGGCAGGCTGCAAATGCCAATACGGAATCATCTGCCGTACAGGGAGAAACTGCAAGTTCGCCTGTTATTTCCGAAAAAACTGTGAAGAAACATCGTTGGGCGATGAAAGCCCGGGTCGGTATGGCGCTTCCGGCAGATAACGGTACTTATAAAATGCCAATTTCCGCAGGGGTGACAGTAGAGCGGAAACTGAACGATTTTCTGGGGATAGAAACCGGATTGCTTTACTCGAACCTTCGTTCGGCAGGACAGCATTTGCATTACTTGGGTATTCCTGTCCGGGTAAATGTGACGCTGATGGATACAAAGAAAGTTGACCTTTACGCTACCGTAGGCGGAATAGCGGATAAATGTGTCGCCGGTGCACCGGACAATAGTTTCAAGGAAGAACCTGTCCAACTGGCAGTGACTGCCGGCATTGGAATCAATTATAAGATTAACGACCGGCTTGCGCTTTTTGCCGAACCAGGTATTTCGCATCATTTCAGCACGGATTCGAAGCTGGCTACGGTGCGCACGAAACGGCCGACTAATTTTAATTTACTTTGCGGACTTCGCATGACGTATTAATCCTTATGAAAATGAAAAAAACACTTGTAATGCTGTGGATGGCGCTTTGCCTGATTGTATCTTTCAGTGGATGCAACAGCGAGGAAATGGATTACAACAATCCCGATGTTGCTCTTTTTGTGAAGCAATTGAAGTCGGGCACGTATAAGATGAAGAATAATAAAGGAGTGGTGGAGGTTCCTCATTTCATGGAAGAGGATATTCCCGAACTTTTGAAATATGCGGAAGATTTGACTATTATCCCTTCTTTTCCGTCGGTTTATAATACGAACAACGGTAAGATCCGTTTGGGGGAATGTATGCTTTGGGTGATTGAATATATCCGTCAGGGCACACCGCCGTCAATGGGTTGCAAAATGGTGTTGGCGAATGCTGAAAATTATGAAGCAATCTATTTTCTGACTGACGAGGAAGTGCTTGATGCAGCCGCCTGCTATCGTAGCTGGTGGGAAGAACGGCAATATCCGAAGACCCGGTGGACGATTGACCCGTGTTATGACGAACCGCTTTGCGGATCGGGCTATCGTTGGTGGTGACACTAAAAAGGAATTGCGTTCGGAATAAAAAATAGGGAACATTCATGTGGGAACGTTTGTTTGTATCAGTAGTCTTTTTACTGCTGACAGGGGCTTGCTACGCTCAATGGACTGCTGAAAATCGGGTTGTGTGCAGGTATGTATGAAGCGTTTGAAAGGTATTAGGTAATGAAAGAGTAAAGAGAATGAATAGATTGATGAAACGTTTTTGGGCAACTATGGTATTGTGTCTGATGACTTTATTTGCATATTCGCAAGTATGGACAGCGCAAGATTCATTGCATCTGAAGAAGTTGCTGGATAGCGACCAGGAGTTGCATTTAAATATGGATGCTGTGAAGTCGATTGATTTCGGTGGCGCGGTAGGAAGTCCCCGGATGTCGGAGGAGAAGAAGTGGATGCTGCCTGACGAATCGCTGCCCGAAGCATTACCTAAACCGAAAGTGGTGTTGAGCCTGATGCCGTATAAGGCAAATACCCGTTTTAATTGGGATCCTGTCTATCAGAAGAAGATTAGGGTGGATAAGAACACTTGGAGAGGAGATCCTTTCTATGAACTGCGGCATCAGAGATCATACTCCAACTGGGCGCGTAATCCGATGGCGAAAGGGATGCGCAAGTCTTTGGATGAGATACAGGCAAGCGGGGTACGTTTCCGGCAGTTGAGCGAACGCGCCAATGGGATGATGGTGAATTCGGTAGTGATGGATAGCCCTATTCCTTTGTTTGGTGGCAGCGGAGTATATATCAATGGTGGAACTATCGGCGGACTTGATCTGATGGCTGTCTTTACGAAAGAATTTTGGAATAAGACAGGGAGAGATAATCGTGCCCGTACCTTGGAGGTTCTGCGGACTTATGGAGACTCGACGACTGTATTGATAAATAAACCAATCGAACAGATTGCCCGTTAAGGGCGTTATATATATGTACTAATGTTGCGATACGACAATATACTGACTGGAGAGTGTTTGTAATTGAATAATTTATATATTTGTATATTGTTGTATTAGCGCATTAGTGATAACCCGGTTTCTTATGGGGATGAGATTATTAGCGCATTGATAAATTATTAATTATGAATAGAATAACTTCTCTGCTAGGAATACAGTATCCTATAATTCAAGGTGGAATGGTATGGTGTAGCGGTTGGCGGCTGGCTTCCGCAGTGAGTAATGCGGGTGGCTTAGGTCTGATTGGTGCGGGTTCCATGCATCCCGAAACTTTGCGCGAACATATTCGTAAATGCCGTGCGGCTACGGAACTTCCTTTTGGCGTGAATATTCCTTTGATGTATCCTCAGATAGAAGAGATAATGAATATTGTGGTGGAAGAAGGAGTGAAGGTTGTTTTTACTTCTGCCGGAAATCCGAAAACATGGACAGGATGGTTGAAAGAACGTGGAATAACGGTTGTTCATGTGGTTTCTTCCTCTCGTTTTGCAGTGAAATGTGAGGAGGCGGGAGTGGATGCCGTGGTGGCTGAGGGGTTTGAAGCCGGTGGTCACAATGGTCGTGAGGAAACAACTACTTTCTGTCTGATTCCTGCTGTGCGTGAGGCTACGACCTTGCCTTTGATAGCTGCTGGCGGTATTGGTACGGGAGAAGGGATATTGGCTGCTATGGTATTGGGGGCTGAGGGAGTGCAGATAGGTACCCGTTTCGCCTTGACCGAAGAGAGCTCTGCAAGTCCGGTGTTTAAGGATTATTGCCTGAGTCTTGGCGAGGGGGATACTAAGTTGTTATTGAAGAAACTGGCTCCGACACGTCTGGTGAAGAATGATTTCCGGTATGCTGTGGAAAAAGCGGAAGACAGTGGTGCCTCTGCTGAAGAATTACGAACTCTGCTGGGAAAAGGACGAGCAAAGAAAGGGATGTTTGAAGGTGACTTGGAGGAAGGTGAGCTGGAAATAGGGCAGATTTCGGCAATAATATCCCGTCGGCAATCGGTGACGGAGGTGATGGGCGAATTGATTGAATCTTATCAGCAAGCGGCGGAGAAGAAATATTTCTTTGAAAGATAAATGATAATTTAGGGGCGTAGCGCCCCAGCAAAGTTTCCATGCGGGATGTTGTCATTTTAGGCACGGATTACACGGATTTCACGGCTTTTAGAAATATGATTGCATAAAGCAACAGCGTAATCCGTGTAATCCGTGCCTAAAAAATTCCCATTTATTATAGGCTGACAGGTTCGTATTTCAAGCCAAATACATCGGCCACAGCTTTATAAACGATTTTTCCTTCTATTATATTTAATCCGAGTGCCAGTGCCGGATCATCTTTGCAAGCTTTTTTCCAGCCCTTGTTTGCTAGAGCGATAACATAGGGCAGGGTAGCGTTGGTCAGTGCCAAGGTAGAAGTGTAAGGAACAGCTCCCGGGATATTGGCTACCGCATAGTGAACGATATTGTCTATAACATAAGTCGGTTCACTGTGGGTTGTCGGATGTGATGTCTCAAAACATCCTCCCTGATCGATTGCTACGTCCACCAATACCGTACCGGGTTGCATGATTGAAAGCATTTCTTTTGTAATCAGATGCGGTGCTTTATCGCCGGGTATCAGCACAGAACCGATAACCAGGTCGACATCCGGCAATTCTTTCTTTATTCTTAGTCCGGATGCATACAATGTCTTTACGTTCTTGGGCAATGTTTCACTCAGATAGCGCAGACGAGCCAGATTTATATCTGCGATAGTTACGTCTGCTCCCATCCCGGCAGCCATTTGTGCGGCATTGCTACCTACGATTCCACCACCTAAAATCAAGACCTTGGCAGGTTTCACTCCCGGAACACCGCCTAAAAGGATTCCCTTACCACCTTGTGGTTTCTCCAGGAAACGGGCTCCCTCTTGAATAGACATTCGTCCGGCTACTTCGCTCATAGGTATTAGCAGGGGTAATGAGTGGTCGGCTTTCTCTACAGTTTCGTAGGCCAGGCATATTGATTTGTTGGCAAGCATGGCAAGCGTCAGATCTCTGTCGGAAGCAAAGTGGAAGTAGGTAAACAGTAACTGTTCTTTCCTGATGAGTTTATATTCGGGAGCTATCGGCTCTTTCACCTTTACGATCATGTCGGCAATGGCATAAATATCTTCTATCGTTGGCAAAATCTGTGCACCGACAGCTTGATACGCTTCATCCGGAAAACCGCTGTTTACTCCTGCTGTATGCTGGATATATACTTGATGTCCTTGTTTCACCACTTCGGCTACTCCGGAAGGCGTCATCCCTACGCGGTTCTCATTGTTCTTGATTTCTTTGGGTACTCCGATGATCATAATGTTACTTTTTTAGGGTTTTACTGGCTCCAATGTACGAATAATCCCCTTACGTTGTTATTCGTAAGGGGATGTTTTAGAACAGAATGTCGTTTGTTGAGATGAATAAATGCGTAGAGTGGTTGTTTATAGACATTCACTGCCCTGTTTGTTGATTTTCATGCTTTTTCCATAGAGGCCCACTCGAGCTATATTGCTATAAAAGGGTTCTGCAATATCATATTTAAAAGGAAGTATTTCCTTGTTGTTCTTGTCTATATATCCCCATTTGGACGATTGGCCTTCGATGCAGACGGCAGCCAGTTCTTCTGAGAAAGGACAGCCGTTGTCATATTCCAAAGGAATAACGATTTCGCCTTTCATGTTTATAAAGCCCACCTTGTTATCTTGTGAGACGAGGGCTAGTCCTTCTGTAAACTGCTCCATCTGGTTGTATGTCGGAGGCAGAATGTAGTTTCCTTGTCTGTCAATCAATCCCCATAATCCATTGTTGCATACTCGTGCACATTCTTCTTCGAATGAGTGGGCTGCCGAGAAGTTTAGAGGAATCTTTATTTGTCCTGTACAATCAATATATCCATATTGTGAGTTGAGTACTACCATCGCCAATCCTCCCTTAAAGGAAAAAGCCCGTTCGTACTTTAGGGGAATGACAATGTCATATCCTTTGTTGATGTATCCCCACTGGATTTTTCCTTTGGCGGGAGCTAACCCTTCCGCGAAATGACCGACTGCCGAGAAACTTTTTTTCTTATTAGCTACACCATAAGCTAAAAAAGACGCAAAAAACTTTGTAAAAGTGTTGCCCATACTTGTTGATTGTTTGTGGCGGTAAGCGTCCCTGATACCGTGTATATACAGAAGAAGCGTGGACGTCGTTAGTTCATCCTATTCAAGGCTCTGGTAAGCCCAATGGGGAATGAACAACAGAGTCCACGCCCTTGTATAACAAAGACGTGAACGCTTAGTTGTCATTATCTCACCGTTGATGAATTTACCAGATTCTGAATAGAGATAATATTCTAAACGCTTCTACGTTATTTATCGTAATAAGTCGCTACAAAGATATTATTTTCCTGGCATATGACAATGCGTTTGGGGGATAAAGATTTTAGGAATGAATGGGAAGTGTGGAGAAAAATGCCGGATAGGTGTAGTGGGGGAATAAAAAACTCCCCTTACAAATGACGTTGTAAGAGGAGCTTTAACTATATGTTCTTAGTTCATTAACCCCGGATTAGCATCAATAGCTTCTTGTGGAATACGTAATGTATAGCGTGCGTCGTCTTGTTCAAGTACATATATGTTTCCGCCTAATTCTTTTTGAATGCGAGGGCGAGTAGTACGGCGTAAGTCAAACCAACGATGGCCTTCGAAAATAAGTTCGCGGGCACGTTCTTCAAGGATTTCATTGATTAATTCTGTCTGGCTCATAGCGTTTACTGTATTTTTCTTATTGTCATATCCTGTTGGAGTGTATCGCTTTTCCATTAGTTGTAATAAGCGTGCACGGGCTTCTGGAAGTTTATCCAAACGGGCGGCGGCTTCGGCTGAATTCAGATAAAGTTCTCCTGTACGGAAAGTGCACGTGAATTTAGCTTCTCCTCCTTTAGCACTAATACGATTATTCTCCTCGTCCGGAGCTGTAAAGTATTTTGTTAGTCGCAAATCCGTATTATCATATTTTTGCAAGAACGAGGGAGAAACGAGGCATGCCTTATTGGAAGAAACACTAAACATGAATTCGTAGGCTGTAATCATTTCAGTAGATTCGAAGTTATTAGGAAGCATTTCTCCATTCATATCTTCCAATGTGGACTTTTGTGCTAAAGCCTGCTCTGCCATTTCATAGGCTTTCTGCCATTCTCCCATATATAGGCGTACCCGTGCCTCAAAAGCATCAATGGACGGTACTGAAAAACGATAAAGGTACTTGGATTCCCATTCTTTTTGATGGATCAGCCCTCGTGCTGTCTGTATATCAGATAGAATAGAAGTATAAACCTCTTTAACGGTATTGCGTGAAGGTACTTCTTCCAAATCTACGCTTAGTTTTAGGGGGATTGCTTTGGTTTCCGGGGCTCCGTCTTTTGTATAAGGTTGGCCATATAAATTAACCAGTATGAAATGCAGGTAACTTCTGAATAGATAAGCTTCTCCTACTAGTTGCTCTATGTCTTCTTTGCTGCCTTCTGTGATTTGGTCTTTCTTGTCTATGATGGAATTGGCATAGAAAATGGCATTATAGTAATTACTCCATCCAAAAGTTGCAGTACCACTGGGAGAATTAAGATCATTCCATGTTTCAATTGCAGAAAAACTACTTTGGTCATTACGGTCACTGCTGATGACAATTTCGTCTGTGCGCATTTCGCTGTAAGCTTTGTCCTGAAATTGATTGGTTTTGTAGGCAGTAGTCATCAACGCACGATATTCTGCCAATGTATTAGGGATAACCTTGCCAACAGGCTGTATATCCAGAAAACTGTCACATGAAGAGAACAGGATGCTGGTTAATAATGCCAAAATTATATATATATTCTTCGTCATAACTTATTTCTCTGAATTTTAGAAGTTAAGATTTAAATTGAATGTGATTGATTTGGCTACAGGAGTAGCATATAAGTTGCTCATAGATTCAGGATCCATGTAGTTTTTGTAGCTGGAACCAAATACAAATAGATTGCGTCCCTCTATCCCTACTGTTGCTCCTCCGATACTGAGTTTATGCAACCATTCTGATGGTATACGATAAGCAAGGCGTAGATTTTGAAGACGTACGTAACTTAATTTTTTTACCCAAATATCCAGTGCGCGATAAACATCTCTCCGGTCACCAAAGAAACTGTAATCTGCTATATTATGATTACGGCTTACTAATGCGGGGAATTTTCCGTCAGTATTTTCAGGAGTCCATCTGTCTAGAATATCCCGGTTGGTGTTTCGTCCCGGGTCAAATGAAGTCAAGTCATAGGAAGGGCTGGTGCGTACGTGTGCTCCTAAATTATAAGAGAAGTTCACATTCAGTTCCCAATTACGATAAGTGAATGTATTCATAAATCCTCCGGTGTAAGGAGCGTCGGAAGTTCCGATATAGCTGTAGAATTCTCTTTCTTCGGCTGGAGTCACGTTGGGTGCATAGAATCCGAGTCCGGTTTCGTCTGTTAGTTTATATAGCGTTTCTATATTCACTGTTTGTCCATCTTTTGTCTCAATAAGTATTTGTCCGTTTTTAGGATCTACTCCTTGAGTCTTTAATGCAAAAATGGCACCTACTGGATAACCTTGCAAACCAGGTGTTGTTTGATTTTCAGGTGTCATGACTTTCAATACTTTGTTTTGGTTATAAGCAAAGTTGAATGTTGTGTACCATGAGAAATTTTTAGTAGTGATGTTGCGTGTCTGCAAGTTTATTTCTATCCCTTTGTTTTCCATGCTGGCCCAGTTGATGCTTTGGCTTGTAAAGCCGTTTTCCAGCGGTAACATTTTTGTCCCGATGAGATCTGTACCTTTACGATAATAATAGTCTACTGACAGATTGATAGCTTGGTTGAGTATCGCAAAGTCTAAACCAAGGTTGTAAGAAGCTGTTTTTTCCCAGCGCAGTTTATCATTGGGAGCACTGCTGATTGTGATATTTTCTTCTGTATTTCCGGGTAGGATACTTACATTGTTATATACACCAACCAGGAATGGTGAAGTGTTCTTGTCTATATTTCCCTGTAAACCATATGAGAAACGGAATGCGAGGTTGTCCAACCATTTGGGGTGATTCAAGAATGATTCGTTGGAGATACGCCATAAACCACTTACTGAATATATAGGCAAATACCGATATTTTTTGTCTACACCAAAGAGGTCGGAGCCATCTAAACGTATGCTGCCGCCTAGAGTGTAACGCTCCATTAATGTATATGAACCGTTTGCGTAAAAAGAGGCAAACGCATTTTCCTGATATGTTTTGCTATGCAAGGGATACTTCTTTGCTACTGTTTCATCTGGGAAAATTAATGGTTTGGTAGTCAATGTCTTTGGGTCGTATCCATACCCTGCGGTAAATTGAGTTTCGTACCAGTTCTTACGAATTTCCGATCCTCCCATGAATTGGACAGAATGAATATCATTGAAGGTGTTTTTGTATTCGCCTTGTAATTTCCAGGTAATTTGTGAACTTGTACTGTTATCAACTCTATGCATTCCACCTTCCGGTATGATATATATTTGGTCTACTTTATTGTAGCTATCTTCACGAATGTTACGAAGATTGAATGTATTTTGTCCGATGTATTGTTCTTGAGAAGATTGATCCCATTGTATTCCGACTTGGGTTGTTACTTTCCATTGGTCATTGAATCTTAATTCGGCATCAAAGATAGAGTTAATTGCAGTTATAATCTTTTCATTTTGGGTGTTGTCCCGTTCCTCAAAAATATTGAATCCACGTTTGGGATCAGGGGTGTTATCACTTGTACCTATGATATCATAGTCATATTGATAATTATTGTTTGAATCATATGGTTCAAAATAAGGATTTGCGGTACGTGAATAATATACAGGGTTAGAATAACCGTATTTATCAGTTACGAAATTCTCATTTTTACGTCTGTTGGCAAAGAGTGAAATTCCAATCTTTAATAATTTGTTGAGTTGGTAAGAGGTTTTGCTTGTCAGATTAAAACGACTCATACTTACTCCCGGTACATTACCGTTCTCTTTTGTATAGCCGAGAGAGTTATAATAGGTTACTTTCTCACTACCTCCTGAAATGCTAAAATTATATTCTTGTGTAAATGCATCTTTAAACAAGATGTCATTCCAGTCGGTATTAATTGTTTTTAACCGGTTGATCGCAGCTTGCGCTTCAGGAGTTAATCCGTTCCAGCCTTTTTCACGGTAAATGTTCATTAGATTATATTGATTGAGGATAGAGGCCACTCCTCCCTTGCTGGGATAAACCTGAAGACCAAACATATCTAATGGTTCATTCATTAATTGTAACTCTAAATCTACTTTTTCTTGTGAATTTAGCAGATTCAAACGGGAAGTATCCAAATTAGGCGTATAAGTCAATTTGGTATTAAAGTTGATAACAGGTTTTCCTGTTCTTCCTCGTTTGGTAGTAACTACAATTACTCCATTAGCAGCACGTGCACCATAAATAGCAGTAGCTGCGGCATCTTTCAGGATAGTAATGCTTTCTATGTCATTGGGACTTAATCCTGCGATAGATGATTGTTGCATATTCGTAATGTCATTATCTGTTGCATCATCTAATTTTGGAATATCTGTTCCTTCCAAAGGCATTCCATCCAATACCCACAACGGATCTTGTGTCCCATTTAATGAAGCCGTACCACGAATACGAATTTTGGCCGGAGCTCCCGGAGCACCGGAAGTTGTTGTAACAGCTACACCGGCAATTTGTCCTGTCAAGGCTTGGTCAATGCTTTTGGTAGCACCTACCATCGCATCTGATAATTCAACTTTTGAGATAGCAGCAGTCAACTTTCTACGTTCCAATGTCTGATACCCCGTTACCACTACGTCCGCTAAAGCATGTGCCGAAGGTTGAAGTACAATGCGATAACTTTTTTTATCTCCTTGCAATGCAATTGCCTGTTCTTCAAAACCGATATAACTGCAATGAATACGAGTTACTTTTTCCGGAACGGAAATAGAGAATTTACCATCAATATCAGTTATGGTACCCAAAGAAGTCTGTGATGCTCCGGCTTTCTTCAAATCGTCTGCATGGACATAAACGGAAGCACCGATCAGAGGTTCATTATCTTCACCGGAGATTACGACTCCGGTAATGGTGCGGTTGGCAGCACTGGCGAAAGCCAATGCATTCACAAATAGGCATATAATAATGCACAAAAATTTGATTCTCATTAATTGTAAGATAGTTTAATTAATAGGTTTGTTTTACTTGATTCCCAAAGCGGTATTAATGCGTAAAATCATATCTTCATAATGGTAGCGTGTAGCAGTATCGGAAGTTCCCAAACGATTCTGCAATAACTTCTTGATGCGTAATAATTCACCGCGTTTCACAGAAATGGCATCAGAGATGCGGTTGAGCTGGCTGCCGTAGAAATTGAGTACACGTGGAGCGCCCATCCGGTCTTCCTGGCGAAGTGCACGTTGTTCGGCAGCATAACAGCTACAGAAAGGAGTGGCATGGTCAAGCAAGAAATGCTCGTTTGCAATTTTCTTGTTGATTTTCACGGCTTCAGGTTCTGCGGCAGCAGTAAGTAAGGCATCCAGGAAGTTCTTTTGTAAAGAACGCTCCATCACGTTGGGAATACCGCCGCGTTCGGTAATACCGAAAATGTTCTTGTGTAGTCCGTCCATCAGTTCCACTACTGTAAAGGCTTTCTTTCCGTTGACAGACTCATTCTCTATCATACGCATCAGACGGGTGTTGCCGAGCAAATCCCAAAGAATATAAGCTTGGGCATTCTTTAATATCTGCGTAGGAGCGTTCTCCTGTTGTCCGATCGGAGTGTTACGGAGCAGGTAAGTGTATTCTCCCACTTCCGTATCAAATAACCATTTAGGGTAAGTCAATACTTCATCAAGCAAGAATTTCAGTGAAGCCTGTTGCTTCTCTTTTTCGACGAATGTGTAAGTCTTTACGCCATCTCCTACGGTTGTATTCTCGATATAGATACCACCGATGTTGGCAAGTACATGATACAAATAGTTGTTCCACTGGTTGATAACAGCGTAATAGAGACGGGATGCTTCTTCGTAAGTCTGTCCCTTTTCTCCGGTTGTAGTCCACTGAAGAATTTGCGGGACGATACGTTTCAGGTTTTCGATACCGAGTAAAGAAGAACGAACAGGGTCGTCTCCTAAATCCTCATTCTGCGCACGTGGGTCTACGGCATCGCGTACATCTTGTGCTTCGCTGTATTTATAAAGACGGTCTGTATGTTTGCTCAGGAAATCGAACAAGAGGTCTTTTTCTTCTTCAGGAGTGCTCTTGCCATACCAACGATAACCATACTCGATAGCGAACATATCATAAGGACCGATATGCGGAGAAAGTACTTTCACGCCGTCTCCCGGCTGGGCGATGTAGTTGAAACGTGCATAGTCCATAATGGACGAAGCGGTAGAATTCATTCTGGAAGTGAAGGCTTCCGAGCGTAGTGAATCTGTCGGGAAAGCCCATGACCCCATCATGTTATGGCGCAATCCCAAAGAGTGACCTACTTCGTGGCAAGCCACAAAACGGATGGCGTCGCCCATCAAGGCATCAGGCAACTGCACGCTGCGGGCTTCCGGGCAAACGGTTCCCGTCTGCACTGTAATCCATTCGCGTACCATAGAAAGCACATTATGCCACCACATAATGTCCGCCTCCAGGATTTCTCCTGAACGTGGGTCCAATAGGGAAGGGCCCATTGCGTTTTTCTTTTCCGAAGCGGCGTAAGTCAGCACGGAGTAGTTGACATCATCCATATCTATATGCATACTGTCCGTGATTTCTTTGGCAATAATCGCATTCTTGAAGCCGGCTTTTTCAAAAGCGGTTTGCCAGTCTTCAATTCCTTTCTTGATATACGAACGCCATTGGTAAGGAGTTGAATTATCAATGTAGAATACGATAGGTTTGGCAGGTTCCACAATTTGCCCTTTCAAGTAAGCTTCCCGGTCTTCCGGTTTGGGCTCCATGCGCCAACGTGTGATATATTGCGTTTTATCCGTTCTTTGCTGTGCGTCGCTGAAACTTAATAGCGGGTTGGTGAAGTATCCGACTTTCTGATTGTCGAAACGTCCCATCATCGGTGTTTCAGGCAGCAGGAGAATGGAAGAACTGACTTCCACCGTAACGTATACGGTTGTGGTTCCTTCTGTCACCCGGGTGGTCAACTCGGAAGTCGCCACGACATTGTTCGAGAAAGATTTGATAGAAAGGATACGTGATAAGTTCTTGATAGCCGAAGTACCCAGATTAATATTGGTAAATACATTATTGATACTGGTTTCCGTACCATCATAAATATCATTCACCTTGATTACCAATGCAGTAGAATCCGCATTGATTGCTTCGATTTTGAATGCGGCAATCAGCGGAGAGATAAAGTTATCCTTTACCGAACGGAATATGGCATCGTTCTGAGGAGCCAGGGGCAACGGGCGCTGTTGGCGGAACATCAGTTTTCCGCTAGCCTTATCCCATTCCATGCAAACCATCTGATTCTCATAGTTTACTCCACGGTTTACACCTGCGTCGTTCAGTTCGGCAGGAACTCTTTGCAGTTTATTGACAACTAATAAATCACGTCCTAAAAGGGATGTGGGAACTTCAAAATAATAATCATTCTTTTTTTGATGTACAGCAAACATTCCTTTGGTTGTTTTGCTGCCTTCCACTAATTTTTCGTAGTCGCTTTTACTCTTCTCCTCTCTTCCTTCTGGTTTCTTCTTTTTCTTTTTAAACCAACTCAGATTTTCTGTAGCGGGGGTAGTTGCAAATGCTGAGTGTGCTTCACCGCCCAGCAGCATACATGCAATGACCGCTGCCATTACTTTTACATACATTCTCATTGAGTTCTTTATATTTAATTAAAATTAAAAACGGATGCAAAAGTACTAATATAAATAACATAATAGATACAGGTTTGCAATGAATATAATAATAAAAAGAAATATTAACTAGTATCTCCGGCTATCATATCCGCCCGGATATTTCGTAATTTAGTTGGAATAGTGTACATTTGCGGGGAGTAAAAAAGTGAATGGAATGATAAAACAATATATCACTGCTTTGACGCTGGCTTGTTGCATCGGAGTTTGTGGACAAGAAAAGAAGCAAGCCACCTTTGTGCCACCTTTTGACTTTCCTCTTACATTGAGCGGAAACTTCGGAGAAATCCGCTCTAACCACTTTCATGGCGGATTGGATTTTAAGACAGGCGGAGTTATTGGCAAACCTGTCCGTGCCCTTGCCGACGGGTATATTTCACGTATCCGCGTCACCAATGGTTCGGGGTATGTACTTGATGTCTGTTATCACAACGGTTATTCTACTATCAACCGGCATCTGAGCGGTTTTATTTCCCCTATTGCCGAAAGGGTGGAGAAACTTCAATACGAGAATGAGAATTGGGAAGTGGAGATTATTCCCGAACCGGATGAATATCCGGTGAAAGGCGGTCAGCAGATAGCATGGAGCGGGAATACCGGCTATTCATTCGGCCCGCATCTCCATTTGGATGTGTTCGAAACAGAATCGGGGGATTATATCGACCCGATGCCTTTCTTTAAATCAAAAATCAAAGATACGCGTGCCCCGAAGGCCAACGGAATTATGTTTTTCCCACAGCTTGGCAAAGGTGTGGTGGATGGAAAACAGCATGCCAAAACGATTCTTCCGAACGCGGAGCGTCCGGTGGAAGCATGGGGAGTGATAGGCACAGGTATCAAGGCATATGATTACATGGATGGGGGCAGCAATCATTACGGAGTGTATTCCGTTGTTCTCACGGTAGATGGAAATGAAGTGTTCCGTAGTACGGTAGACCGCTTTTCTCAAGATGAAAACCGAATGATAAACTCATGGACGTGCGGGCAATACATGAAATCTTTTATTGAACCGGGGAATACTTTACGTCTGCTGAAGGCATCGAATGATAACCGTGGTTTGGTGACGATTGATGAAGAACGGGATTATCAGTTCTTATATACCTTAAAAGATGCTTTCGGGAATACTTCCAAATACGGTTTTACCGTACGTGGGCGGAAGCAGCCGGTTGAATCTTTGAATCATCGGGAGAAATACTTCTTTGCCTGGGACAAGACGAATTATCTGCAAGAACCGGGATTGAGCCTGATTGTGCCAAAGGGAATGTTGTATGACGATGTTCCTCTTAACTATCAGGTGAAAGCCGACAGTGGGGCAGTGGCATTTACTTATCAGATAAATGATACACCCGTTCCGCTTCATGCGGGTTGCGAGCTTCGTATCGGGCTGCGTAGAAAGCCGGTTGCTGATAGTACGAAGTATTATGTAGCCCGTGTGACCCCAAAAGGTAGTAAGTACAGTGTAGGCGGGAAGTATGAAGACGGTTATATGAAAACATCTGTCCGTGAATTGGGGACTTATACCGTTGCTATTGATACAGTTCCGCCCGAAATCACCCCTATCAATAAGAACCAGTGGGGAAGAAACGGCAAGATTGTCTATCGGTTGAAAGACGAGGGAGCCGGAATAGCTTCCTATCGGGGAACGATAGATGGAGAGTATGCGCTCTTCGGACGGCCTAATATTGTGAAGTCATATTGGGAGTGTAAACTTGATCCGAAGCGTGTGAAGAAAGGCGGCAAACATACTGTCGAACTTACTGTGACCGACCATTGCGGGAATGAGACTGTAGCCCGTGAGACTTTTGTCTGGTAATTATTAAAAGTGAATCCTATATAATTATGAAGAGAAGAATTATTTTGTGTGCTGCCATACTGGTGGCGGCTGTGGCGGATACTTTCGCCTGTACCAATCTGATAGTCGGCAAGAATGCCTCTGCCGACGGTTCGACCATCGTTTCCTATTCTGCCGACTCGTATGGTCTGTTTGGAGAACTGTACCATTATCCGGCAGCTACTTATCCGAAAGGAACCATGATGAAAGTGTATGAATGGGATACCGGTAAATACCTGGGAGAAATAGAGCAGGCACGGCAGACTTATAATGTGACCGGCAATATGAATGAATATCAGGTTACGATTGGTGAAACGACTTTCGGCGGACGTCCCGAATTGGCGGATTCTACAGGCATCATTGACTACGGAAGCTTGATTTATATCGGATTGCAACGTTCGCGCACTGCCCGTGAAGCCATCAAGATAATGACTGACTTGGTGCAGCAATACGGCTATTATAGCAGTGGGGAGTCTTTTACCATTGCCGACCCGAACGAAATATGGATTATGGAAATGATTGGGAAAGGTCCGGGTATCCGCGGAGCTGTTTGGGTGGCTGTACGTGTGCCCGATGATTGTATTTCAGCTCATGCCAACCAGTCGCGTATCCATCAGTTTGACATGAACGATAAGGAAAACTGCATATATTCTCCCGATGTTGTTTCTTTCGCACGTGAAAGAGGTTACTTCAACGGAGTAAACAAAGATTTTAGTTTCTCGCTTGCTTATGCGCCCCTCGATTTCGGTGCACGCCGTTTCTGCGAAGCCCGCGTATGGAGTTATTTCAATAAATTCACTGATAACGGAAAAGATTATCTTCCTTATATCGAAGGAAAATCCAACACCCCGATGCCACTTTTCGTGAAACCGAAACAGAAGCTGTCCGTGCAAGATGTAAAAGACATGATGCGCGACCATTACGAGGGAACTCCACTCGACATCTCTAATGACTTCGGAGCAGGCCCTTACAAAACTCCGTACCGTCTTTCGCCGCTGAACTTCAAGGTGGACGGTCAGGAATATTTTAACGAACGTCCTATCTCTACTCAACAAAGTGGTTTTGTATTTGTTGCACAAATGCGTGCTAATATGCCCGACCCGATAGGCGGCGTTCTTTGGTTTGGTGTGGACGATGCGAATATGGCGGTATTTACTCCTGTCTATTGCTGTGCTACGAAAGTGCCGGTATGCTATACGCGTGTGGACGGAGCCGATTATATTACCTTCTCCTGGAATTCTGCTTTCTGGATTTTCAACTGGGTATCAAACATGGTTTATCCGCGTTATGATTTGATGATTGGTGATGTACGCGAAGCACAGAAGGAGATGGAAACGACCTTTAACAACGCGCAGCAAGGTATTGAAGAGATGGCAGCCAAATTGTTGGAAAAAGATAAGAACGCCGCTGTTGATTTCCTGACAAACTATACCAGCATGACTGCCCAGAGTACGTTCGATACATGGAAGCAACTGGGTACTTTCCTGATTGTGAAGTATAACGATGGAGTGGTGAAACGTGTGAAGGACGGACAATTTGAACGTAATTCTATCGGACAGCCTGCCGGAGTGCTCCGTCCCGGTTATCCGAAGGAATTCTTGCAGGAATATGTCAAACAGACCGGAGAGAGATATAAAGTGCCGCAAGAATAGATAATGAGTATTGGATATAAGGTATTGAGTATATTGTTTTTTTGATTCTTAATTCTCAAATTTCAATTAAAAGAATAGGAATTATAAACTTATTATTTTACATTTGTGTGCTCAAGAATATAACAGTAAATAATTCATTAACCATATAAATAATAATCGAAATGGAAAATCAGGAACTTATTAAACAGGTCACTGAGAAAGCCGAAAAATGGCTGACCCCGGCTTATGATGCCGAAACTCAGGCTGAAGTGAAACGTATGTTGGAAAACGATGATAAGACCGAACTAATTGAAGCATTCTACAAAGACCTGGAATTTGGTACAGGTGGTCTGCGCGGTATCATGGGGGTAGGTAGCAATCGTATGAATATCTATACGGTGGGTGCCGCTACTCAAGGACTTTCCAACTATCTGAAGAAGAACTTCAAAGACCTGCCGCAGATTTCTGTTGTGGTTGGCCACGACTGCCGTAACAACAGCCGCTTGTTTGCGGAAACTTCTGCCAATATCTTCTCTGCCAACGGTATTAAAGTATATCTGTTCGATGATATGCGTCCTACCCCGGAAATGTCTTTCGCTATCCGTCACCTCGGTTGCCAGAGCGGTATTATCCTGACTGCTTCCCACAACCCGAAAGAATACAACGGCTACAAGGCATATTGGGATGACGGTGCGCAAGTATTGGCTCCGCACGATAAGGGTATTATCGACGAAGTAAATGCTATTGCTTCCGCTGCCGACATCAAATTCCAGGGTAATCCTGATTTGATTCAGATAATCGGTGAAGATATCGACAAGATTTATCTGGATATGGTGAAAACTGTTTCTATTGATCCGGAAGCTATCGCCCGCCACAAGGATATGAAGATTGTTTATACTCCGATTCACGGTACAGGTATGATGTTGATTCCGCGTGCGTTGAAGATGTGGGGATTCGAAAACGTGTTCACTGTTCCCGAACAAATGATTAAGGACGGTAACTTCCCGACTGTTGTATCGCCGAACCCGGAAAATGCGGAAGCTCTTTCTATGGCTGTGAACCTGGCCAAAGAAATTGACGCTGACCTCGTAATGGCTTCCGACCCGGATGCTGACCGTGTAGGTATTGCCTGCAAGGATGACAAAGGCGAGTGGGTACTTATCAACGGTAACCAGACTTGCATGATGTATCTTTACTATATTCTTACTCAGTACAAACAACTGGGCAAGATTAAAGGTAATGAATTCTGTGTGAAGACCATCGTAACTACCGAACTTATCAAGAAGATTGCCGACAAGAACAACATCGAGATGCTCGACTGCTATACAGGATTCAAATGGATTGCACGTGAAATCCGTCTGCGTGAAGGCAAACAGAAATACATCGGTGGTGGTGAAGAAAGCTACGGTTTCCTTGCCGAAGACTTCGTTCGCGATAAAGATGCTGTTTCAGCTTGTTGCTTGATTGCCGAAGTTGCTGCCTGGGCAAAAGATAACGGTAAGTCACTGTATCAATTACTGCTCGATATTTACGTAGAATACGGATTCTCTAAAGAATTCACCGTAAACGTTGTGAAGCCGGGTAAGAGCGGTGCTGAAGAAATCAAAGCCATGATGGAAAACTTCCGTGCTAACCCGCCGAAAGAACTGGGTGGCTCTAAAGTAATCCTGAGCAAAGATTACAAAACTCTGAAGCAGACAGACGACAAGGGAAATGTAATGGCAATTGATATGCCGGAATCATCAAACGTTCTTCAGTATTTCACAGAAGACGGCAGTAAAGTTTCAGTCCGTCCTTCCGGAACAGAACCTAAGATTAAGTTCTATATGGAAGTTCAAGGTGAAATGGGATGTCGTAACTGTTTCGCTTCTGCCGAATCTGCCGCTATGGAAAAGATTGAAGCAGTGAAGAAGTCATTGGGTATCTGATTCTGTTTCTTCTGATAGTTTCAGAATAGAACAATAATAAAATCGCCTCTATAATCTTTCCGAAGAGTATAGAGGCGTTTCTTTTTTATCTATATGATAGTCTTGATTTCCCCTGTTTTCAAGCGTTTCGCCCGATTAAGCACAGTTCTTTCAATTCCTTTGCATTCTTTAAGCCGACTTTCTAATCATTCTTAGAAGAATCTTGTTCTATTGGCATCATCTCAATTTCAACAGGCAGGCTGCGGATACACATGTTTTGTTGATGCTTTAGAGTGATACGTTCAGTTTCATATTCATAAGTTGTTCGTTTGTAGTTTGAGTGTATTTCGTAGCCTGCTTTCTTTATTTCTCATACTATATTTTTACTAAAAGTGTTTCATATAGATTGTTTTTATAGTCGATTGAATAAATGTTAGAAGATGTTTGGCAAAAACAAGTGTCTTTTCAATGTTATTTTGTGAGCTGTTTCTTTATTATTTCAATTATCTTGACTATTTTTGCTCATCATTTATTATTAATCTTGGAATCTATATGACACAAAGATGCTTTTTTGTCTTCATCTTTTTTATTAGCTTCGTTTTGAATGCTTATGGTGCAATAGAACTCCGTTCTACACAAATGAGAACCAGTGACGGTCTTCCCAATAACTCTGTCCGTTATATCTATCAGGATAGCAAAGGCTTTCTGTGGCTGGCTACCTTGAACGGATTGAGCCGTTATGACGGCAACTCTTTCCTTACTTTCCGACCGGAAACCGGAGACAAAGTCTCTTTGGCGGACAACCGGATTTATGACCTTACCGAAGATAAAGACGGTTTCCTGTGGATTTCCACTACACCGGAATTATATAGCTGCTACGATTTGCAACGTGCCCGCTTTATAGATTATACCGGTTGCGGTGAGTCGAGACAGAACTATTCGACCGTATTCGTTGCTGCCAACGGGGATGTCTGGCTGTCACATTCAGGAAATGGCTGTCGCCAGATGACCCATCAACCCGACGGTGAAATGACCTCTACCGTATTCAGAACCGAACGTGGAAACTTGCCGGACAACAGGGTGAAATTCGTGAATGAAGACGCCGGCGGTCGTATTTGGATTGGAACGCAATGCGGACTAGTCTCTGTCACCAACGGACAATACCGGATAGAAGACCGGTTAATCCATTTCACTTCTTCCCTGGCTTACAAGAATGATATGTATTTCCTGACAGCCGACGGGGATATCTACCTTTATCAGTCTGCCACTCAAAAGATGCAGAAACAGGCTTCCCTTGCCGTTGTCGCAGGTAAGACCTCGCCGACCGGAAACTTCTTGCTAAAGGATAAATGGGTCATTCTGACTACCACCGGAGTATATACGTACGATTTTAACACTGGTGACATTCAGGCAGATTCCCGCATGGACATCAAGAAAGGCGAACTGATACGTGACAATCGCGGCGACTATTGGATATACAACCATACGGGACATCTTACTTATGTGCTTGCCGAAACGGGAGAAATCAAGGACTTCCAGTTGATTCCGCAGGATAAGATGGGATATATTGACTTTGAACGTTATCATATCGTCCATGATTCCCGTGGAATTATATGGATTTCAACCTATGGAAACGGACTTTTTGCCTATAATACTGCTGAAGACAAACTGGAACACTTCGTAGCCAATATAAATGACCAAAGCCATATCAGTTCGGACTTCCTGCTTTACGTCATGGAAGACCGTGCCGGCGGTATTTGGGTAGCTTCCGAGTATTCGGGACTATCCCGTATATCCGTCTTGAATGAAGGGACTTCCCGCATCTATCCCGAATCCCGTGATTTATTCGACCGTTCGAACACCATCCGTATGCTCACCAAAATGTCGAACGGGGATATTTGTGTCGGCACGCGTAAAGGGGGACTTTACACCTTTGACTCCAATCTCCGCTCGAAGATGACCAATCAGTATTTCCATTCCAATATTTACGCCATTGCCGAAGACGGGCAGGGACGAATGTGGACGGGAACCCGTGGAAACGGACTGAAAGTAGGGGATACGTGGTATTATAATAATCCTTCCGACCTCACGGCTTTGTCCGACAATAATGTCTTTACTATTTATCGCGACCGTAAAGACCGTATGTGGATAGGAACATTTGGCGGCGGACTCGAACTGGCAGAACCTACGCCCGACGGAAAATATAAATTCCGTCATTTCTTCCAGCAGACATTCGGAATGCGAATGGTGCGCGTGATAGAGGAAGACGAGAACGGAATGGTCTGGGTAGGAACCAGCGAAGGAATCTGTATCTTTCATCCCGATTCATTGATTGCCGATTCTGATAATTATCACCTGTTCAGTTACACGAACGGCAAGTTTTGTAGTAACGAAATCAAGTGCATTTATCGGGATACGGAAGGACGCATGTGGATTGGTACTTCCGGTTCGGGGTTGAATCTTTGTGAGCCTCAGGATAATTACAATTCCTTGAAGTATGAGCACTACGGCACTTCCGAAGGGTTGGTCAACGATGTGATTCAATCTATCCTGGGAGATAAGAACGGAAATCTGTGGGTGGCTACCGAATATGGTATCTCCAAGTTTAATCCGGCTAATCGTTCATTCGAGAACTACTTCTTCTCTTCCTATACCCTGGGGAATGTGTATAGCGAGAATAGCGCCTGTATGCGCGAAGACGGAAAGCTGTTGTTTGGAACAAACTACGGTCTGATTGTCATCGACCCCGAAAAGATTCAGGATAGCGAGACTTTTTCTCCGGTAGTCTTCACCGACTTGTATGTCAACGGAACCCAGATGAATCCGCAAATGGAAGATTCTCCGTTGAAGCAGTCTCTTGCCTATTCGGATGAAATCACTTTGAAATATTATCAGAACTCGTTCCTGATAGATTTCTCTACCTTTGATTATTCCGATAGCGGGCATACGAAGTATATGTACTGGCTGGAGAACTACGACCAGGATTGGAGTGCACCCTCTCCCTTAAATTTCGCTTCTTTCAAATACTTGAATCCGGGCACTTATGTGCTTCATGTCAAATCGAGCAACGGCTCGGGCATTTGGAACGATAGCGAGACTACATTGAAGATTGTGGTTGTCCCGCCATTCTGGAAAACTACTTGGGCAATGCTGTGCTATGTGTTGCTCTTGATTATAGCTTTATATTTCTCATTCCGTATTGTCCGCAACTTTAACGGGCTGCGCAACCGTATCAATGTAGAAAAGCAGTTGACCGAATATAAACTGGTGTTTTTTACCAATATCTCCCACGAATTCCGTACCCCGCTTACATTGATTCAGGGAGCACTGGAGAAGATACAGCGCGTCACGGATATTCCGCGTGAACTTATATATCCGTTGAAGACCATGGATAAGAGCACACAGCGTATGTTGAGGCTTATCAACCAGTTATTGGAATTTAGAAAGATGCAGAACAATAAACTGGCACTTTCTCTGGAAGAAACCGATGTGATTTCTTTCCTTTATGAAATATTCCTGAGTTTCGGTGACGTGGCGGAACAGAAGAACATGAATTTCCGTTTTCTGCCTTCTGTGCCGTCCTATAAGATGTTCATTGACAAGGGGAATCTGGATAAGGTGACTTACAACCTGCTTTCCAATGCATTTAAATATACGCCTTCCAACGGTACTATCATCCTTTCGGTGAGCGTGGACGAAGCTAGGAAAACATTGCAGATTCAAGTATCGGATACGGGAGTAGGTATTCCTAAAGAGAAACAGAATGAACTGTTCAAACGCTTTATGCAGAGCAACTTCTCCGGTGACAGTATCGGCGTAGGTCTGCATTTGAGCCACGAACTGGTGTCGGTGCATAAAGGTACGATTGACTATAAGGATAACGAAGGCGGCGGTTCCGTATTTACCGTATGTATCCCGACGGATAAGACGGTTTATGCGGAGAAGGACTTTTTGATTCCCGGCAACGTATTATTGAAAGAAGCGGACGGACAGGCGCATCATTTGCTGCAACTCTCGGAAGAACTTCCCGATCCGGAAAAGCTACCTGCTCCTTTGAATAAACGGAAAGTCCTGATTATTGAGGACGACAACGATATTCGTGAATTCCTGAAAGAGGAAGTCGGTGTATATTTTGAAGTAGAAGTTGCTGCCGACGGGACATCCGGCTTTGAGAAGGCGCGTACGTCCGAGGCAGACTTGATAATCTGTGACGTACTTATGCCGGGAATGACAGGATTTGAAGTAACCCGGAAGTTGAAATCTGATTTTGAAACAAGCCATATTCCTATCATTCTGCTGACTGCACTAAGCTCACCGGAAAAGCATTTGGAAGGTATTGAAGCGGGAGCGGATGCTTACATCGCAAAGCCGTTCAGCATAAAACTGTTGTTGGCACGTGTGTTCCGTTTGATAGAGCAACGCGACAAACTGCGTGAGAAGTTTTCCAACGAACCGGGTATCGTGCGTCCTGCCATGTGTACCACTGACCGGGATAAGGAATTTGCCGACCGGTTGGCTGCTATACTTGAACAGAATCTCGCCCGTCCTGAATTTTCTATTGACGAGTTTGCGCAGCTTATGAAGTTGGGACGAACGGTCTTCTATCGGAAACTGCGCGGCGTGACCGGATATTCGCCTAATGAATACCTGCGTGTGGTGCGGATGAAAAAAGCAGCGGAACTGCTACTCTCGGAAGATAACCTGACTGTTGCGGAAGTATCCTATAAAGTTGGTATCAGCGACCCGTTCTATTTCAGTAAATGTTTTAAGGCGCAGTTCGGCGTAGCGCCGTCTGTTTATCAACGTGGGGTGAATACGGATGCTGCTTCTTCGGAGTCACAGGAATCGGATTCATAGCGATAATATTACATATTGGATAATTTTCCTTGTATTTGTGTACAATAGTCTATTGTACAAGAGAGGAAGTACGCCTATTTTTGCAAAGTAAATAGTGCGTCACTTAATTCTTGTATCCATATATTTAATTATCTGATAGAATCATGAAAACACTCTCTTTCTTTATCCTAGCTTCTTTCTTCTGTGCTTTCTGTATCGGTACCACCTTGTCGGTAGCGGACAGGAAAGTCTATGTCGCCAAATACAGGCAGGACAAGACTTGCGCTATCTCCTATACTTTTGACGACGGCTTGGCGGAACATTCCACGGTAGCTGCGCCGGAATTGGAAAAGCGTGGCTTTAGAGGAACTTTTTGGATATGCGGCTATTATACGGAACAAGGGGCATCGTCCAAATTACCCCGGATGACTTGGGACGAACTAAGGAAAATGGCAAAGAACGGACACGAGATTTCCAACCATAGCTGGACACATAAGAATGCGAAACGCCTGACGCTGGAACAAGTGAAGACGGAAATAGAAAAGAATGACAGTGCGATTTTTGCCAATATAGGTGTGATACCCGTCACTTACTGTTATCCCTATAATTATAAAACCGATGAAATCGTGGAACTGGCTTCCAAAAACAGGGTCGGAACACGTACTAAGCAGATTTCAATCGGTAGCAAATCGACTCCCCAACGATTTGCCAAATGGCTGGATGATTTGATGAAAAAAGGGGAGTGGGGAGTAGGTATGACGCATGGAATCAATTACGGATATGATGCTTTTAAGGAACCGTCTCTGTTTTGGGAACATTTGGACAAGGTGAAAAGTCAGGAAGATAAGATTTGGGTAGGTACATTCCGTGAAGTGGCCGCTTATATAAAGGAGAGGGACGATATTCAGTTGAAAGTATCGGAAACTAAGAATAGCTTGACGATTACTCCTGAAATGACATTAGACAAGAAACTGTTTACAGAACCGTTGACAATGGTGATTGAGTGCAAAGGAGTAGGGGAAGTGTCCGTGAAACAAGGTAGGAAACGGCTATCGGCACATACCTCAGAAGAGAAAGTCCTTTTCGATTTCAATCCGTATGCCGGGAAAATTAAAGTAAGTTTTAAATATAAATAATCTAAGAATGTACAAGCTGAAATAATAGAATAATATACACTTCTCCATAGATAATTATACTCCGGCGGCCTTACTTCCCTTGAATGGATAATTGCCAAGGTATTTGCGTACAATCGTCCATTGTGTACTTCAATAAGTACGTCTACATTTGCGGAAGTAAAAAATCAAAAGAACAATAACTTAAAATGAAGACATCAATGAAAAACATGTATTTAGCAGCCGCTATGCTAGTGTCATTAGCTTTCTCAGCTTGCAGTGACGAAGAATCGGGAAAAGCAGACCGTGCTTATAAGCCTATCGAAATTTTTGGGAATATCGACGAAGTGGTGGACAATGTTCAGAAATCCCGTGCTACCGGTGCGGCATGGGGAACGGACGACCGTATCGGAGTGACTGTTGAAGCAGACGAGGATAATGCGACGCTTAACGCAGTGGACACCTATATTAATATCCAGTACCGCAATGAACACGGAAATGCGTTTCGTGTTGTGAACGAAGGTTCGACAGACAATAATATCCGTTTGAAAGGAGAAGGTGAGTTTACCTTGAATGCTTATTATCCTTATCAGGGTGAGAATGGAACTTTGCCGGGTACGGAAGGTGTGATAGCAAAAACGATAAGCGGCTCAGACCAGACAGCGGACAAACAGCCTCAAATAGACTTCTTATTCGCGAAGGCTACCGGGATTCGTGCTGAGGCTCCCGTTACATTTGACTTCTCACACAAAATGACCAAGATAATACTGAAGTTCAAGGCAACCAACGGTGCCACACTGAACAATATGAAAGTCTATCTGAAAAGCTTGCAACTTGAGGGGACTTTCAATGTAACTACCGGTGAGGCTATTGCCAAGGGTGTTGCTACCCCTAACTCTGAATTAAACTTGGATATTACTAAACCGGCAGAAGGTGAAATGACTGCGTCTATTATTCTCTTCCCGCAGGATATGCCGGAGAAAGTATTGCTGGAAGTAAGGATGAATGATGAGACATATACTCAATATATGCCTGTTCAGAATTTGGAGAGCGGACATGCCTATCCTTATAATGTGACATTCGAAAATCCGGCTATGACAATCACCAAAGCGGAGATTGAAGATTGGATAGTCGAAGATGATAAAGATGTGACAGCTTCGGTTACTGAATAAACGAGTGATAAGGATTCAAAAAGGAACGATATGAAAAGACAAGACTTATGGCTCGGCAGCTTATTGGCGGTGGCAGGCTTCTTTGGAGCATGTACCAATGTAGTGGAAGACGAGTTTCAGAATAATAAATATCCGCTGGAGTTGACAGCGGAAAAGTCCGGTATGACTTTTACACGCGGCATCGGTGAAAAGACTGAGTGGAACGGGGGAGAATCCGTTTCCCTTTATGACGGTTTTTCACAGAAACTGTATGAGGTTTCTCAGTCGGGAGAAATGAGTGCCAAGAATAACGACCCTCTTTATTGGTACACGACCACAGAGGAAGAAACTTTGTTTGCCTGGTATCCTTCTTCGGAAACCTTATTGACTGAATGGGCGGTAGCCGCTGACCAGACTACTGATGAAGCCTATCAGAACTCTGATTTTCTTTATGCTTATGAGAAGATGAAATTCCGTAGCGAACGGAAGCTTAAATTCCGTCATGGAACGGTAAAGCTGATTATCAACGTGAAGGGTGACGGCGATACGGTGTCCGAAGAAGATTTGAATGGCGTTGTCTTTACTGTAAATGCAGTGACAAAGGGGATAATGACAGAGGGTAAATTGCAATCGGTTGCAGGTGCCGAAACAGCAGTGATGAAACCTTATCTGTTAAACGCTAGAGAGGGATATGCCTATTCTTTCCAGTTGTTGACGATTCCACAAGATATGTCCGGTAAATTGTTCTTTAAGGTTGTGTTGAAAGACGGCAGAACTTTCGGGCATACACCGGGCAATGGAGAGGGAATTTTGGAAGGCGGACACCAATATACATACAATGTAGGAGTTGGTAAGCCGGGACTGAAAGTGACCATAGAGAAAGATTCTGTTTCGTGGGATGGTGATGATGAGGAAGTGGAAGGAACTGATAAGGAATAATATTCAAAATTTGAAGCGAAGATGAAACAATATAAACTTATACAAGTAGCTTTGCTGGCAATCCTGTTGTTCGGTTGGGCTGGTTGTTCTCAGAATGAAGAAGAAGTTTCGGGAAATGCACAGAACGGAATTGTACTGAATGTGACTGACACAGGTCTGATTAGCAATGAACCGTCTACACGTACGGAAGATACGGGATTCGTCACGACCTTTACTCAGGGTGACCAAATCGGATTGTTTGCCGTGAAAGACGGTGCGATATTGGACGAAATCAATAATATGCCTTTTACTTTCAATGGTTCGAGTTGGTCGGGCAAACCGATATTGTATGATGACCGCCTGGCGGGAATGACTTTCTATGCTTATTATCCTTATCAACCGGATATGAGCGGTAAAACGGATTTGACAGGCGATGATTTCTTTGCTCCTTTGGTAGCCGCCTGGGAATTGACTACGGAGCAGAGTGACCAAAAAGCGTATGCGAAACAGGATTTGATGACCTCAAATGCAACTGCATTGATTGGTGAGAACGGAAACTACTCATTAAGCTTTCAGTTGACGCACCGTATGAGTCTGGTTGTTGTGAAACTGCCTTCCACCCGTTATATCTTTACGGATGCCGAAGGAGTGGCAATGTCGGAAGAAACTCCTTATGTTGCCATGCCTGTTGATGTAGCTTTCTATCTTGACAATGTGGGCGAAGGAAATAAAATAGCTCCTTATTATGATGCAAAGCAGGATGAATACCGTTTGCTAAGAAAACCGTCATCGGAGAATCAGATTATCGGTCATTACAATGACAAGCAATGTACGCTTGATACGGCGGAAAAGATGAAAGAAGGAAAGTACAAACGTTTTGTCGTGGATGGTGGATATAAAGAGGTGACACATCATTTGCAGGTCGGTGATTATTATTATGCGGATGGTAGTGTGGTAAGTGGCAGTGAAGGAGAACCTTCCAAGGATAATTGTATTGGAGTAGTTTGTTGGGTAGGAAATCCGATGCCTTCCGTTCTATATAAAGATGTTGCGGGGTCTCCTTATACAGCCGAAAATGATGCATTACTTCGTTCACATCCTAATTGTGTTCATGGATTAGTTTTGAGTCTTTATACAGAGACAGGCAAATTTTCTCCTGCTTTGACCAAAAGTATACATGACTGGTTTGTGACAACTCCGTTTACCTCTTCATATGTTTCAGTAACAGGATATTATGATGTAAACGAAAGCAATAAGAATAAGCCGCTTCGTTTTTTAGGATATAACAACTCGGAAGTCCTGGATTTGTATTACAATGAATTCAAAACTGATTTTGAATGTTTCAGTTATCAGAATGATTGTGAGAATGATTTTCCGGCACCACCTGTTACTACAGGTTGGTATGTGCCTTCAAGTGGAGAACTTATTGCTTTGCAAGATAAAGAAAATTCTTTAGAGACTAAGTTGAATTCTAAACTGATTAAAGTATCGGATAACACAATGGATATATCTGCTACCTATTGGAGTAGTACAGAACGAAATAATAAGAATATGTATATTGTTACTTATTCAAAGACTGCCGGTTCGGCAGGAACGGGCGGTGTAAAGACGAATAGCTACACTTATCGTTTCTTCTTGGGATTCTAATTCTATAATATTTGTATGATAATGAAGAGGATAATACTTTTTATAAATATCTTATTATTAGTTGGCTGCTCTTTTGTACAGGCACAAGTTTATAAATTCGACTTTACTTCCGACAAGAAAGTAAAAGAGGGATATACTAAAGTGACATCTGAAACCTTGTTCAACGAAGAACAAGGTTACGGATACGACCTGCAACCGGCATGGGACGGAAAAAGCAACCAGCCTTTCTTCTTCTCCGTCAATGTTCCCGACGGTAACTATAAAGTAACCGTCACTCTTGGCAGCAAGGATTCAGCCGGAAATACCACGGTACGTGCCGAATCCCGCCGTCTGTTTATAGAGAATCTTCCAACTAAGAAAGGAGAAACGCTTGTTAAATCTTTCACCGTCAACAAACGGAATATGTATATTAACGGGAAGCAGAAAGTCAAAATCAAACCGCGTGAGAAAAATAAATTGAACTGGGATGAAAAGCTGACACTCGAATTTAACGGTGATGCTCCGCGCATAACTTCCTTAGTTATTGAACGTACAGATAAAGTTCCCACCATTTTCCTTTGCGGCAACTCTACCGTAGTGGATTATGACAACGAACCTTGGGCTGCCTGGGGACAAATGTTCCCACGTTGGTTCATCGACGGGATAGCTATTGCCAATTATGCCGAATCCGGAGAATCCGCTAATACTTTTATTGGTGCCGGACGTTTGAAAAAAGCCCTGACACAGATGAAGAAAGGAGATTATCTCTTTATGGAGTTCGGGCACAACGACCAGAAGCAGAAAGGTCCCGGTAAAGGAGCTTTCTATTCTTTCATGTATAATCTGAAGATTTATATTGATGAAGCACGTTCCAGAGGTGCGTATCCTGTATTAGTGACTCCGACGCAACGCCGTCGCTTCGACAAGAATGGCAAGATAATGAACACTCACCTTGATTATCCCGATGCGATTCGTTGGTTGGCAGAAAAAGAAAACGTACCTTTGATTGATTTGAATGAAATCAGTCGTACGCTTTATGAAGCAATGGGCGAAGACGGTTCTAAACATGCGTTCGTGCATTATCCTGCCAATACTTATCCGGGACAGACAAAGGAACTGAAAGATAATTCCCACTCCAATACTTTCGGTGCTTATGAACTGGCTAAATGTATTATTGAAGGTATGAAGAAAGCTGATTTGGATGCGGTGAAGTTCTTGAAAAAGGATTATAAAGGATTCAATCCAGCTCGTCCCGACAGATTCGAAGACTTCAAATGGAATCTTTGCCCGTTTACGGAGATAGAGAAACCGGACGGTAATTAATATAAATAACGCGGATTAAAAACATAAAGCAGATTAAAAACATAAAATAGAAGAGGGATTATGAAAAAAGTATTTGTATCAATGGCGTTGGTGGTACTTGCATTGGGAAGCCAAGCACAAGTTTTGAAGAATGACCTGTTGAAAGGTTATAAGGTAGGCGATACTTTAGAGAAAACGGTTTATGATGATAAGCGGGCTCCTATAAACGCAGATACCTGGTGCGGTGGCTTTACAGCCAAACCGGTAGAAGGAGCGGTAAGTCCTACTGTCGGAAAGGCTCTGTCTTATGCAGGGTATAATGAAGCGGGATTATCTATTAATTTTGGTTTTCCACAAGGTGTGAAAGGTTCCCGCATCAGTGCGTATTCCTTAGTTGAATCAGGGAAGGTGTATTCTAAAGGAACTTATTATCTAGCTTGTCTGGTGAATTTTGCTAAAGTCGGTTCAAGCAATTTGGCGGACTTTTTGGCAGCAAGTGCCAGTTATGTCGGCGGCGGAAATCGTGGACAGGTATATGTCAGACGCGAAGGAAATGATAAAATCAAATTTGCTGTCGGCTTGCTGAAAGAACGCAACGAGGCTCCTATGGTATATGATTATAATACAACGCATCTGCTCGTATTGAAAGTTGATTATGACAAGAACGAGGTTTCTTTATTCGTTGACCCCGAATTAGGTCAGAATGAGCCGAAAGCCGATGCAGTGGCAGTTGGTGAAGAAGGTGCTTTGAAAGCCGGTCTGAAAGCTATTTCATTTAGAAACCGTAGCGGTTTCAAGGGAAATATCGGTAATTTCCGCTTTGCGAAAGACTGGGCTGGTGCTATAGGAAAATAATACGATAGATAAATCTGTTAAAAAGAATGAGGGGGAAAGTTGCATTGCAGGCAATTTTCCCCCTCTTTGAATAATGGCAGGCTTCTCATTTTTATAGACATTAAGTTTACTGCCTATCTTGCAATTCACGTAATACATCATTTATAATATAGGTATCACTCATTAGATGCAGACCGTAGCGGGAATCGTGTAACATGGCGCATACATTTGTTTCATAAAACAAATTTAATGCCCGTTCCGGGCTTATCTCCAATCGGGTTGATAGTAATAGGATGATGCGACTGATTTTTCTCCAAAGTACTTGTTCTCTCATTTTTCACCTCCTTTTCTTTCTATAGTGTCCAACAGAAAGCTCTTATCAAAATGTAGATATGTATCAATGAGTTGCTGATTGAGTAAACATATCTGATGATTAGGTTGCGCATATACTAATTGTCCGAGAGCTTGTTCCATTGTGATAATACCGTTAAGGTAATCTTCTATGGTGTCAATCACCCGGTCGTTTGCTACGCCTCCTTCTATGATATCATAACCTGTCCAAGGCTGTTCTCCATTTCGACTGGCGACGATAAAATTCAGCCAATGTTGATTGTATGCATCGAAACGAAGTAATTTGAATCCGGCTTTTATAGCTGCGTCCATATCAAATTCGTACACATTAATCCATGCAGTAGTACTTGCCCGCAATAGTTGTACACGGACAGCCCACCGTTCTGCTTGTGAGCGTAGTGCGGTTAGATAAAAACCTCTACCGAAATCTAAATCGGCACGCCCCACTTTGGCTAAAGGATGTTCTATGGAAAGGGTGGAACCATGATAAAGCGTTATTTTCATATCTTACTGCCCTCCTGTGCCTCCCAGTTTTTCAAAGCCTCGACTACATCCTCGCCTACATGTTTTAGGCTTTGTGTGTGCATCACTTCATAATTGTCTAATAGAAGACGTTTGATTAGGTTCATTTTTTCTAAACGTCGGCGCATTTCCATAGGAGAAATTCCCATTTCTCGTGCTCCAGCTTCTATTGCCATAACTGCAAAGTGAATCTTTTCACTTTCTAGGATATCCGGTTGTTTACACATAAGCGTTAAAATTCAGTTTATGAACAAAGATACTTGATGGCAGGCAAATAAACAACATTGCCGGAACTTTTTTGTATATACAAGTAAAAGTACTCAAGGCTACC
>OJJH01000051.1_pt1 | contig 78777 bp, 54 predicted proteins | sample 1596251 | NCBI WGS metagenome assembly OJJH01 (sample SAMEA4350153, study PRJEB24818) | metagenome | biome: human; feature: gut; material: faeces | place: Denmark | collected 2013-09
CTCAGCAGGAATAGTGGCTTTCTCCTCTAAATAAAGAATAAAGCAAGTATCCTGAGAAACATGATTGACTAGGGTGAAGTAATCAAGGATTCCTGAAGGCAAGAACAAGCTTAAAGAAGCAACAGGATCAATCGTTTGAGAAGAGGATGTTTTCATGATGCAAAAATAAGAATTTTAACGCAATCCCCCAAGTTTTCAGACTGAGCCCTCCCAATACCAATGAGTTACGAGGAGTAGAAAAGAAAAGCGGAGAAAGTTTTTCAACTTTCTCCGCTTCAGTACCCAGACCCGGGGTCGAACCGGGATGGAAGTGAATCCACTGGTGTTTGAGACCAGCGCGTCTACCGATTCCGCCATCTGGGCGCATACTTGATTTCTCAATTGCGGTGCAAAGATACGACATTATTTTGAATCTACAATAGTTTGGCAAAAAAAAGGAGAAAAAAATAATAAAACATGTCTTAAACACTTCTCTATTCAGAGAATAAACCGTACATTAGCAGAAACTTTAAAATAGAGTCACTATCATGACAAATAAGGATAATTATTGCGTGATCATGGGTGGCGGCATTGGAAGCCGCTTTTGGCCGTTTAGCCGCAAAACATTGCCCAAACAATTTTTAGATTTCTTCGGAACCGGTCGCTCACTCTTGCAACAGACTTTTGACCGCTTCCAAAAGGTTATTCCAACAGAAAATATTCTTATCGTTACCAACACAATGTATGCGGACTTAGTGAAGGAGCAATTGCCCGAAGTGAACGAAGAACAGATTCTACTGGAACCCGCTAGAAGAAATACCGCTCCATGCATCGCATGGGCTTCCTACCACATCAAAGCACTAAACCCAAACGCCAATATCGTAGTTGCCCCCTCGGATCACCTGATTTTAAAAGAGGACGAATTTCTTGCCGCTATTGAAAAAGGTCTGGATTTTGTTTCACGCTCGGAAAAACTACTCACTTTAGGAATCAAACCCAACCGTCCGGAAACCGGATACGGATATATACAAATCGATGAACCTGCCGGTGACAATTTCTATAAAGTAAAGACGTTCACCGAAAAACCGGAACTGGAATTAGCCAAAGTTTTTGTGGAGAGCGGGGAATTCTATTGGAATTCCGGGTTGTTTATGTGGAATGTTAATTCTATCATCAAGGCAAGTGAGGAGTTATTGCCCGAACTGGCTTCCAAACTGGCACCCGGAAAGGATATTTATGCTACTGATGCGGAAAAGGCATTCATTGAAGAGAATTTTCCCGCATGTCCCAATGTATCCATTGATATAGGCATTATGGAAAAAGCGGATAATGTATATGTATCCTTAGGAGATTTCGGTTGGTCTGATCTTGGAACTTGGGGATCGCTTTATGATTTATCGGAAAAAGACATGAAAGGCAATGTTACGCTGAAGTGCCATTCACAGATCTATAACAGTAAAGATAATATGGTAGTGCTTCCAAAAGGGAAACTGGCCGTAATTGACGGATTGGAAGGATATCTGATAGCAGAATCGGACAACGTCCTGCTGATTTGCCGCAAAGATGAAGAACATGCTATCCGTAAATATGTGAATGATGCCCAAATGCAACTGGGCGATGATTTTATTTAATAGATTCAATCGAAGGCCGGAACAAAAAATAGACCGGATAAGATAATCGCAGACTAAAAAGTAAACGGTGAACGCCCTGCAAGTAATCATGCAGTTTGTTCACCGTTCTCTGTTTTTATAATCGAATAAAACTTTGTGTGTCCTAAATCAATCGGGCGTTCTTAGATAACCTCTATTCCCTGTTCCTTGCAAAGTTGCAATCCCAAGTCTTTCAATCTGAACTTCTGAATCTTGCCACTGCCCGTCATCGGAAATTCGTCCACAAAAAAGATATATTTCGGTATTTTATAACGGGATATCTTATTTCTACAGAAATCACGCACATCCTCTGCCTGCATCGTCACACCTTCATGCAGAATGATGAATGCCCCGACAGCCTCACCGTATTTTTTGGAGGGAATTCCTGCCACCTGGACATCTTTCACTCCTTCAAGTTTATAAAGGAATTCTTCGATTTCACGCGGATAAATATTCTCGCCGCCACGAATAATCATATCTTTGATACGTCCGGTAATCCGATAATTCCCGTCTTCGTCCTTTATACCCAAATCACCGGAATGCAGGAAGTTGTTGGCATCGAGAACCTCGGCTGTCGCTTCAGGATTCTTATAATATCCTTTCATCGTGTTATAACCGCGATTGCACATCTCACCCTGCACGCCGACCGGGCATTCCTCGCCAGTCTCCGGATCGAGCACTTTCACTTCCGTGAATTCGAAATCACGGCCTACCGTATTACAACGCACTTCAAACGGGTCGTCAATACGGGTAGCCGTCATACCGGGAGCAGCTTCCGTCAATCCGTAGACACTGGTCACCTTCATATACATCTTCTCTTCCACTTGTTTCATCAGCTCAACCGGACAGAGAGAACCTGCCATAATACCTGTACGGAGACAAGACATATCAAAGAGGTCGAACATCGGGTGATGCAATTCGGCAATAAACATGGTCGGCACTCCATATAAAGCCGTACAACGCTCTTTATGAATAGAAGCCAGTACAACCAACGGGTCAAAACGCTCTACCATCACTTGAGTACAGCCATGAGTCAGACAGTTCATAGTAGCCAACACGACTCCAAAACAATGGAACAACGGCACACAGCAGCAGAGTTTGTCATCGGACGTAAACTTCATGTGCTCACCGGTCAAGAAACCATTATTGGTAATATTATAATGTGTCAGCATCACTCCCTTCGGAAAACCGGTAGTTCCTGATGTATACTGCATATTTACCACATCATGGCAGTCGACCTTACTTTTGAGTTCATTCAAACAGTCATCTTCCACGTTATCTCCCAGCAGCAGAATCTCAGCCGTGTTATACATTCCACGATGTTTTTCCTGCCCCACATACACTACATTCTTCATATATGGGAAACGTTCGCTCTTCAAATGGCCGCGTTCGCAGGTTTTCAGTTCGGGAAGCATGGTGTAGGTCATCTGTACGAAGTCACTATCCTTCTCACCATTCACGATGCAGAGAGTATGCATATCCGAGTCCTGGCAAAGATATTCCAGTTCGGCTTGCTTATAGTTCGTATTTACAGTAACATACACCGCACCAATCTTGGCACAGGCATACAGTAATGTCAGCCAGTCGGGCACATTGGCCGCCCAGATGCCGACATGCGTACCTCGTTCCACACCAATGGCGATAAGCCCTTTTGCCATATCATCCACACGGCGGTTGAACTGGCTCCAGGTAAAACGGAGATTACGGTCGGAATATACGATATATTCTTTATCAGGAGTCTCTTCAGCCCAGTGTTCTAGCCACTGTCCCAAAGTACGGTCAAATAATTGCATGGAGTTTCTTTCTATACTTAATACTTTATTTAAATCGGTGTATAAATCACTGCCAGGATTTTAGCAGCCTGTCCTTCATAAGCGTGCACGTGGTGAGGAACGATGGAATCATAATAAATACTGTCGCCTTCTTCAAGCAGGTAGGTATTCTTGCCATAACTGATTTCCATGATACCTTCCATGACCATAATAAATTCTTCACCTTCATGAGAAGAAAGTACGAAGTCGGTATCTTCCGTCGGCATCACATCAATGATAAACGGCTCCATGTGACGGTCCGCTTTCGATTTGGAGAGAGAATGATACTCCATATGTTTGCGGGAATGAATCGCGTTATTGGAGAAGCTGATCGCATCTTTGGCCTCTTTCTTACGGCATACCACCGGCCCCACTTCATCCTGGTCGTCAAGGAACGTACCCAAACGTACCCCTAACACACGGGCAATCTTAATGAGCGGTGCAAGAGAAGGGATATCGATATTATTCTCGATACGCTCAACCTGTTCAATAGCCAGGCCGGAGCGCTGTGCCAATTCTTCTATGGTAATTGATTTATCCTCACGGAGAGCTTTAATTTTTTCGCCGACAATTTTACTGGTATCCATATTGTAAGTATTTTAGTTGTCAAAGGTGATAAATTATAATAATTAGGTTGCAAAAATAGCAAATTCTTTAGATGGACACAATTATAATCAAAGAAAATATGACTATCCGACAGAAAAAGAAGGAACTAAAAAAGCCGTTACCCATAACAGGAAACGGCTTTCTAAACTTTTCGCAGCAAGTAGATTACTTACGCAAACCGAGTTCTTTAACGATAGCACGATATCTTTCGATATCTTTCGCTTTCAGGTAATCGAGCAAGCGACGACGCTTACCTACCAACATTGTTAAAGCTCTCTCTGTACTATAATCTTTTCTGTTGAGCTTCATGTGCTCAGTCAGGTGAGAAATACGGTAGGAAAACAAAGCTATCTGCGCTTCAGCTGAGCCAGTATCAGTGTTAGACTTCCCGTGCTTTCCGAAGATTTCTTGCTTTTTAGCAGCATCTAAATACATAATTCTTAGAATTTTAATATAGTAAATAATTCTTTTGAGCGTGCAAAGATAGGGATTATCTTTATATCCCACAACGATTTACAAGAAAAAATTGCCGTCATTGCATATATTTCTAATCCTTATTTCGTACCTTTGCAGCCAAATAATAGGTATTATATGCAAAATATTAGAAACATTGCAATCATTGCCCATGTCGACCATGGGAAAACAACGCTGGTTGACAAGATGCTATTGGCGGGAAATTTATTCCGCAACAACCAAAATAGTGGTGAACTTATCCTGGATAATAACGATTTGGAACGCGAACGTGGTATAACGATTCTTTCCAAAAACGTTTCCATCAACTACAACGGTACTAAAATTAATATTATTGATACTCCGGGACACAGCGACTTCGGTGGTGAAGTAGAACGTGTGTTGAACATGGCCGACGGTTGTATTCTGTTGGTAGACGCCTTCGAAGGTCCGATGCCTCAAACCCGTTTCGTCCTGCAGAAAGCATTGGAAATCGGCCTGAAGCCCATTGTGGTAGTTAACAAGGTAGATAAGCCCAACTGCCGCCCGGACGAAGTATACGAAATGGTTTTCGACCTGATGTTCAGTCTCAACGCAACAGAAGACCAGTTGGACTTCCCTGTTATTTATGGTTCTGCCAAAAATAACTGGATGAGTACAGACTGGCAACATCCGACCGACACCATTACTCCGCTGCTGGATTGTATCATCGAAAACATTCCCGCTCCGCAACAACTGGAAGGAACTCCGCAGATGCTGATTACTTCCCTGGACTATTCTTCCTATACGGGTCGTATTGCCGTAGGCCGTGTACATCGCGGTACTTTAAAGGAAGGCATGAACGTAACACTTGTAAAACGTAACGGCGATATATCCAAGAGTAAAATCAAGGAACTTCATGTTTTCGAAGGTTTAGGCCGCGCAAAGACAACGGAAGTTTCTTCCGGTGATATTTGTGCATTGGTAGGTATCGACGGGTTTGAAATCGGAGATACTGTATGCGACTTTGAAAATCCGGAAGCATTGCCGCCAATCGCAATTGACGAGCCGACCATGAGCATGCTGTTTGCTATCAACGACTCTCCTTTCTTCGGTAAAGATGGCAAGTTCGTGACTTCACGCCATATCCACGACCGCCTGACGAAAGAGCTCGACAAGAACCTTGCTCTCCGCGTAAGAAAGAGTGAAGAAGACGGTAAGTGGATTGTTTCAGGCCGTGGCGTACTCCATCTTTCTGTATTGATTGAAACAATGCGCCGTGAGGGATATGAATTGCAGGTAGGTCAGCCGCAGGTTATCTTCAAAGAAATCGATGGCGTGAAATGCGAGCCGATTGAAGAATTGACAATCAACGTGCCGGAAGAATATTCAAGCAAGATTATTGATATGGTCACCCGCCGCAAGGGTGAAATGGTGAAGATGGAGAATACAGGCGAACGTATTAACCTCGGATTCAATATGCCTTCACGCGGTATCATCGGATTGCGAACGAATGTACTGACTGCCTCGGCCGGTGAAGCTATCATGGCACACCGCTTCAAAGAATACCAGCCGCACAAGGGAGAAATCGAACGCCGCACAAACGGTTCTATGATTGCTATGGAGAGCGGAACTGCTTTCGCCTATGCTATCGACAAACTTCAGGACCGCGGCAAGTTCTTCATCTTCCCGCAGGACGAAGTGTATGCAGGACAGGTAGTAGGCGAGCACTCTCACGACAACGACCTGGTAATCAACGTTACCAAATCGAAGAAACTGACCAATATGCGTGCTTCCGGTTCAGATGACAAAGTCCGTCTGATTCCGCCTATCCAGTTCTCACTCGAAGAGGCACTGGAGTATATTAAGGAAGACGAATACGTGGAAGTTACTCCGAAAGCGATGCGCATGCGTAAAGTGATTCTGGATGAAATCGAACGTAAGCGTGCGAATAAGAACTAAACAATTCAAATATCATGATATTGAAACGGGGAACAGGCTATCTGCTCCCCGTTTCTTATTTAAAGAGAACCTACAACCAGTCCTTTAGCCGCATCGCACTTAACCTGATAGCTACGTCCTTTTACTGTTTTAAAAACCAACGTCTTATCCGCATACTTTATCACACAATTGCCCCCCGCACCGGAATGAACCGTAGCTTCCTTCAATTGATTATTCTCCCATACCATATCCACCTCAAAATTACCTTTTGCACAAATACCGCTGACAGACCCATTCTTCCATGCATCCGGCAAAGCAGGTAACAACTGGATAAAACCCATATGACTTTGAAGCAGCATTTCGGTGACTCCCGCTGTTCCGCCAAAGTTTCCGTCAATCTGAAAAGGCGAATGCGTATCCCACAGATTATCCAGCGTTCCATTCTTCAACAAATTGCCAAACAAGGTATAAGCATGATTGCCGTCCTGTAAACGTGCCCATTGATTCAACTTCCACCCCATGCTCCAACCGGTAGCTCCGTCGCCACGATGCACCAATACCACTTTGGCAGCTTTTGCCAGTTCGGGAGTAGTGATTGGAGAAACCGTATGCCCCGGATGCAATCCGAACAGATGATTCACATGACGATGTTCGTCCTTCGGGTCATCAATATCCACCGACCACTCCATTAATTGCCCGTAACGGCCGATTTTATAAGGAACAAGATTTGCAAGCACGTGCTCCCATTGCTTACGTTCTTTTTTGTCTACACCCAACACTTTGCTTGCCTCAATAGCATCCAGCAGAATCTCACGTACCACAGCGTGGACAAAGGTAGCCCCTTGATCGATAGGACCGTGCTCCGGTGAGGTGGATGGCGCCGCGGTATATGTACCATCCGGCTTATGCCATAAATAATCGACCGTAAAATCCGCACTGCTCTTTATCAGGTCATAACCCGTTTCTTTCAGAAATTTCAAGTCTCTCGTATAATCATAATATTCCCAAATATGAGTAGCCAGCCAAGGCCCCGCCATCGGATTGAAGTTCCACGACATATCCTGGCTTTCCAACGGAGTAGTAAAACCAAATATATTGCCGGAAATAGACGCTGTCCATCCCCTTGCTCCAAAATAAGATTGTGCAGTCTTCCCCCCCGGCTTTACCAGCGTACGGATAAAATCGACTAACGGAAGCACACACTCGCCCAGATTAGTCGAACAAGCAGGCCAGTAGTTCATCTGGATATTAATATTATTATGATAGTCCACACGCCACGGCCCGTCTACGTTATTATGCCAAATACCCTGCAGATTGGCCGGCATATTGCCCGGACGGGAACTGGAAATCAACAGATAACGTCCAAATTGATAATAGAGTTCTTCCAAGTAATAATCCGGCTGCCCTTTACGATAATTCCTCAAACGCTGGGGAGTAGGCAGATTGGCAGATTTTGCCGTAGGATTCAGATTCAATTTCACCCGATTAAATAAAGCGGCGTAATCATCATAATGCTGATTGAACAAAGCCGCATATCCTAATGAAACCGCATTATCCATCCATTGTTTTGTCGTCTCTTCCGGATTGACACCGACATACGTTTTCGGATCTTTAAAATCCGGATCAAAGTTTGGCTTATAATCTGTATCCGCAGTAATGTAGAATATGACTTCATCCGCCCCCTTCACTGTTAATTTCCCATCTGCATTTATTAACGCACCGCCTTTCGCCTCAGCTTGGATACGGACAACATACTTCATCCCGTTATTATCCAAGGATGCGGAATAAACCAGGCCATTACTGCCGTCAGCAGCCATGTTGCCCGTAGCCACAGGATTAGGAGCATAACTAAAAACCAAATTTTGCTTTCCCGGCTGATCGGCACTGAAACGTACCACCATCACATTAGCAGGATAGGAAATAAAATAATTACGCTGATAAGCCACTTTATCCTTCCTGAATTGCACGACTGCCATAGCAGAATCTACAGACAGGATACGCTTATAGTCGCTCATCCCGATAATATTCAATCCAGTTTCCACATAAAACTCTCCCATGGTAGTGAAGCTACCGAAACGGAAAGGATTTTCTCCGTCAGCTTCATAAGAAACTTCACTATTGAAGTTCTGCCGCGTCAGCAGTTCAGCTTTCTTCTGATCGCCTTCCGCAAATGCTTTCCGTATCTCATCTAAAATATGTGCCGATTGCTTATTGACATTCCAATAATAATCCGCACCTTTTGCCGTATTGGGACCACCACGCCATAATGTCTTTTCATTAAAAGTAATGCGTTCCGCTTCAACCGAGCCCATAATATTCGCGCCCAAACTGCCGTTACCAACAGGCAGCGATTGCGACTCCCAGGCGGCATCCGGATTGCGGGCACCATTTCCCGCTGTTATCGGCTTATCTTTATCTTTCCACATTTCTGGTCTTCCACCGTACCATACGGCGTGCCCTTGCAATGTATTAGGGGTATCAAACCAAACGGAAAGTCCTTTAGTGTAATCGGTTTCACCTGCATACACAAGAGAAAAAGCCCCAAAGGTACAAACTAACAGGGAATAAATCTTCTTCATTATCGTAGTGTTATTTCAAGATTAGTATACTTCTACAAAGGTAATAAAAAAGTACCACTTAAATAAAAAAAGGCGGTTCGAAATTCGAACCGCCTTCTGTGCAATATATCTAATATATAAATTAGAGTTTCGGACCAGCAGCAACCAAAGCCTTACCAGCTTCGTTACCTGTAAACTTAGCGAAGTTCTTGATGAAACGTCCAGCCAGGTCTTTTGCTTTTTCTTCCCATTTGCAAGCACATTCGTAAGTGTCGCGCGGGTCAAGGATTTTCGGATCAACACCCGGAAGTTCTGTCGGAACAACAAAGTCGAAGAAAGGAATAACCTTAGTCGGAGCTTTGTCGATAGAACCGTCAAGGATAGCGTCGATGATGCCACGAGTATCTTTGATAGAGATACGCTTGCCTGAACCATTCCAACCAGTGTTAACCAAGTATGCTTTAGCACCAGTCATTTCCATCTTCTTAACCAGTTCTTCTGCATATTTAGTCGGGTGCAATGACAAGAAAGCAGCACCGAAGCAAGCAGAGAATGTCGGAGTCGGTTCAGTGATACCACGTTCTGTACCAGCCAATTTAGCTGTAAATCCAGACAGGAAGTAGTACTGAGCTTGTTCCGGGTTCAGGATAGATACCGGAGGCAATACACCGAATGCGTCAGCGGACAAGAAGATAACTTGTTTAGCGTGAGGACCTTTAGAAACAGGCTTAACGATGTTCTCGATGTGGTAGATAGGATAAGAAACACGAGTGTTTTCTGTTACGCTCTTGTCAGTGAAGTCAATCTTACCGTTAGCGTCAACAGTTACGTTTTCAAGCAAAGCATCGCGTTTGATGGCGTTGTAGATATCCGGTTCGCTGTCTTTATCCAGGTTGATAACCTTAGCATAGCAACCACCTTCGTAGTTGAATACACCTTCGTTATCCCATCCGTGTTCGTCGTCACCGATCAACTTACGTTTCGGGTCAGTAGACAAAGTAGTCTTACCTGTACCGGACAGACCGAAGAAGATAGCAGAGCTGGTTCCTTCCATATCTGTGTTAGCAGAGCAGTGCATAGAAGCGATACCACGGAGCGGGTTCATGTAGTTCATGATAGAGAACATACCTTTCTTCATTTCACCACCATACCAAGTATTCAGGATAACTTGTTCTTTAGTCTTCAAGTTGAATACAGTAGCAGTTTCAGAGTTCAAGCCCAGTTCTTTGTAGTTGTCAACTTTAGCTTTAGAAGCGTTGAAACATACGAAATCAGGTTCTCCGTAGTTAGCAAGTTCTTCAGCAGTCGGGCGGATGAACATGTTAGTTACGAAGTGAGCCTGCCAAGCCACTTCCATAATGAAACGTACTTTCATACGAGTTGCTTCGTTAGCACCACAGAAAGTATCAACAACGAACAGACGTTTGCCAGAAAGTTGTTTTACAGCTTTAGCCTTCAAGTCAGCCCAAGCTTCTTCAGTACAAGGTTTGTTATCGTTTTTGTATTCGTCAGAAGTCCACCATACAGAATCAGCAGAAGCTTCATTCTTAACGAAGAATTTATCTTTAGGAGAACGACCGGTATAGATACCTGTCATTACATTAACAGCACCTAATTCAGTTACTTGACCTTTTTCAAAGCCTTCCAGACTCGGTTTTGTTTCTTCAGCGAACAAAACGTCATAAGACGGATTGTGCAAAATCTCGGTCACACCTGTGATACCGTACTTGCTTAAATCTAAATTTGCCATTTTCTTTGAATTAATTAAATTGGTATTTTGTTTTATTATCTCTTTCACCTTAACATATTGGAAGCTTTGGATAGCCCCCTGTAAATCCGGCTACAAAAGTAATACTTTCTTTGGAAAGCAAGAAGGTATTAGAGAAATTTTTCCCTAATTGAATCTCTTTTATAAATTCCTAACAATATCTGCAAACTGAATGTTGCAATTTGAAAGATTATCATTTACTTTGCAAGCCAGTATGATATCAGAACCATGAAAATGAGATTAAATTATGATTAAACTATAATATGAAGGTAATTGATTTTAGCAAAACAAATTCGATTCTAAACCAGTACATATCCGAAATCAGAAATGTAGAAGTTCAGAATGACCGCCTGCGTTTCCGCCGCAATATCGAGCGTATCGGAGAGATCATGGCTTACGAAATGAGCAAAGAGTTTACGTACTCAGTAAAAAACATCCGGACACCACTGGGAACAGCCCCGGTCAGTACGCCGGACAACCAACTGGTCATCAGCACTATCCTGCGTGCCGGACTTCCCTTTCACCAGGGCTTTCTGAGCTATTTCGACGGAGCGGAAAATGCATTCGTTTCCGCCTATCGCAAATACAAGGATACACTGAAATTTGATATACATATAGAATATATCGCTTCACCGCGCATTGACGACAAGACATTGATTATCACCGACCCTATGCTGGCAACAGGCAGCAGTATGGAACTGAGTTACCAGGCTATGCTGACCAAAGGGCATCCCGCCGAAATCCATGTAGCTTCTATCATTGCCAGCCAACAAGCCATCGACCATATAAAGAATATATTTCCCGAGGATAAAACGACTATCTGGTGTGCGGCTATCGACCCTGAAATCAACGAACATTCTTACATTGTTCCCGGACTGGGCGATGCCGGCGACCTTGCCTACGGAGAAAAGGAATAAAAGAACACAACATAAGAACGGCTCTCTTCTTCGCGAAAAGAGCCGTTTCTTATGTGACAAATCGACCTAGTATACAAGAGTATGATTCACTTATTTCATTTCAGGCTTTTCTGTCACCTTGCGTCGCTCCATCCATAGTAAAACCATGACTCCGATCAACAACAGGGCCAATGCCGCATAAGCAATACTTTCGGTGACATGGATACTCTGCGGGTCGAACCACATTTCAATGGTATGTTCTCCGCCAGGCACGTTCATCGCACGCAAGATGTAATCCGCACGGGCAATATCCACCGGCTGTCCGTCGATCGTTGCCTGCCACCCCGGATAGTATATTTCAGAGAATACCACCACGCCGTCTTTAGGTGAGGAGGTCTTATAAATCAAACGGTTCGGCTCGTAGCTAGTCAGGCGGACAGTGGACAAAGAGTCCTTATAGCCTTCTGTCACACCTTTCAGTTGTTCCTTGAATTTCGCATCCACTATGGCAGTTTCCGTTGGAAGAATATCATTCAGGGCATCAATTTCCTCATTCGCATTATTCACATATTGTACTTTATCCACAAACCAGGCATTGCCATAAGCATACGGATTTTCAACAGGAACAGGTTGCCCCTGTTGTCCGGCAGGGAAGATAAAGTATTTCGTATTCAGCATATTCAGAACGCGGAACTTGGAAGCATCCACACTGTCCATCTCACCGCCGGCGGTAGCCACAGCCTGATAAGTAGCCTGCATCTCAGGGACGATATGGTGGTCTATCATTTCCTGATAACGACGCAGTTTGGCAGCATGATAGCCACCGACACTCTTATGCCAGTATGCTGTATTATTTTCATTAAACGTATTACCGGGGAAACCGACGAAGTTCAGCACACGGTAATCCAGGGTTGTATCCTGAAGAATTATTTCGTCTGCCTGAGTCTTAACGAATGCTTCCACCTGTTTGGACTTCGGAACAAACAGGTCGTCATGCAAATAACGCTTGTTGACAGTCCACATATCTATCAGGCATAAAAGCGCAATACCTGCCAAAGCAAAAGTAGCTTTCAACTTCTTCTGCTGGTACAGGAATAAGAGGAAGCATCCTACAATGATAATGAAAAAGCTGCGCCATGCGTCCGAAGCAATGATTGCTTCGCGCATCTCCGTCAGATTTGTGACCACCGGAGTAAGATGCTCTGCCGGAAGTCCTTGTTGCAAAGCAGCCATCTCTTGTGTCGTAATGAAACCTGAGAAGAAAACACCGGGCGCAACAGCCAATATCAACGTAACACCGGCTGTAAGCACCAACGTCACAATCACCCCTGTGCGGTTCTCTTTCAACTTCAGAATTTCCGGTTTACTGAATATTTCCTTCAACGCAAAAACCGCCAACAAAGGAATGGTAAATTCAGCAATCACCAGAATGGAAGATACGGCACGGAACTTATTATACATCGGAATATAATCTATGAAGAAATCCGTCAGCCCCATGAAGTTCTTTCCCCAAGAAAGCAGGATAGAGAAAATAGTGGCACCTAACAATGCCCATTTGAGCGGGCCTTTGACAATAAAGCAGCCCAATATAAACAGAAACATGACAAATGCCCCTACATATACCGGACCGGCAGTCCACGGCTGGTCACCGAAATACTGCGGGAACTGCGAATAGATATTGCCATACATCGGATTAGCCTTTGCCATGGCAGCTTCATTCTGTGATAAAGTAGCTGATGACGAACCGCCTTTCACGTTCGGGACCAATAAAGTCAATGTTTCGCCAATTCCATAGCTCCAGTTCGTAATATAATCACGGTCCAGTCCGCTACTTGTCTGATTGGCAGCAGGTCCTTCCTGCTTCAACTCGCTTTTGCCGCGCATCGTCTCTTTGCTATACTCATACGTATGGTACAGGTTGGAGATATTGATACACACTCCCACCACGGCAGCCAATGCCAAAACCGCGCTGGCTTTGAAGAAATGCGGCAATTCTTTCTTCTTATAAGCATCCTCAAAGTAAGCCCCTACGATAAACAGGATGACAAACATAAAGTAGTAGCTCATCTGTATATGGTTGGACTGAATCTGAAGAGCAATGAATAAAGCTGTGACAATCCCACCCAACAGGTATTTCTTCCGGTACGCCAGGACGACACCCGCAATCGTAGGCGGAATATAAGCCAACGTCACAAATTTCCAGATATGCCCCGCCGGTATAAGGATAAAGAAATAGGAAGAGAAAGCCCATATGACTCCGCCTAATCCCGCCAGCCAGGCAGATATTCCGAATGCCCGCAAGAGGATATAGAATCCGAGCATCATGATAAAGGTCAGCACTACATAATCCGGCAGGTAGAGACGATACACTTTTTCCACCCAGCTCAGCGCTTTCGTCGAGTCGTAACTCGGAGACATCTGATAGGTAGGCATACCGCCAAAGATAGCATTTGTCCAGCGCGTACGTTCTCCGGTGCGGTCACGGTACTCTTTCGATTCCTGTCCGGCACCGACTCCGGCTACGGAATCATGCTGAAACAAAATACGGCCTTCAATGTCAGCCGGAAAGAAATAAGCAAAAGAAAGAATTATAAAGGCCAGGATGGCGATTAAGTCGGGAAGGAGTTTCTTCATAATGGATTGGCTATTGATAAAGAGGGTGTTGCGGCATGATATACTTACCACGCTTTTGCAGCACCCTCATTTAATTAATATCTATAATGGTCGGCCTTATAAGGTCCGTCTACAGATACACCTATATAAGCAGCCTGTTCAGGAGTCAGCTTAGTCAGTTTTACGCCGATCTTTTCAAGATGCAGGCGGGCCACTTCTTCATCCAGGTGCTTCGGCAGACGATATACATCAACTTCATATTTCTTGTTGAACAGCTCGATCTGAGCCAATGTCTGATTGGTAAATGAGTTACTCATCACGAACGACGGGTGCCCCGTTGCGCAACCGAGGTTTACAAGACGACCGTCGGCAAGCAGGATGATACTGTGACCGTCCGGGAAATAATAGCGGTCTACCTGCGGCTTGATGTTCACACATTTGATACCCGGATAATGCTTCAAGGCATCCACCTGGATTTCATTATCGAAATGACCAATATTGCAAACGATAGCCTGGTCTTTCATTTTCTCCATATGATCAATACGGATAATATCAATATTACCGGTAGTAGTCACGAAAATGTTGCCTTCAGTACAAGCATCTTCCATGGTTACCACTTCAAATCCTTCCATAGCGGCCTGCAAAGCGCAAATCGGGTCAACTTCCGTCACCAGTACACGTGCTCCGTAAGAACGCATGGAGTGAGCACAGCCTTTACCTACATCACCATAGCCACATACCACGACAACTTTTCCGGCAATCATCACGTCTGTTGCACGTTTGATACCGTCAGCCAACGATTCACGGCAACCATACAAATTGTCGAACTTGGATTTCGTCACCGAGTCGTTCACATTAAATGCCGGGAACAGCAGTTTGCCTTCTTCCTGCATCTGGTACAGACGGTGTACACCTGTTGTTGTCTCTTCGGACACGCCGCGCATTTCTTCCGCTACACGATGCCAACGGGTCTTATCTTCCGCCAATACTTTCTTCAGGATAGCATTCAGTTCTATTTCGTCTTCAGCATGTGCTTCCTTATCTAATACCGCCGCGTTATTCTCCGCGTCATAGCCTACATGAATCATCATCGTAGCGTCACCGCCATCGTCCACAATCACATTCGGCCCTTTGCCGTCAGCAAAGTTCAATGCCTGCAAAGTGCACCACCAGTAATCGGCAAGCGTCTCGCCCTTCCAGGCAAACACAGGCACGCCCGAAGCAGCAATAGCCGCAGCAGCATGATCTTGTGTTGAATATATATTACAAGAGCACCAACGTACTTCAGCTCCCAGGGCTACCAGTGTTTCAATCAACACGGCTGTCTGAATAGTCATGTGCAACGAACCCATGATGCGGGCACCTTTTAACGGTTTGGATTCTCCATACTTTTCGCGAAGAGCCATCAGGCCGGGCATTTCTTTTTCTGCCAAATCGATTTCCTTGCGTCCGAAGTCAGCAAGCGTAATATCTGCCACCTTATAAGGCAGAGTAGAGAATAATTCTGTAGACATATTGTAAATCATTTAATATATAATTGGTACAAAGATAGAACATTCTGATTAGTAGGGCAAAAGCTATCCGTTTTTTTTATATTATAATAACTTGACAGGCCACTATGTTTATAGAAAGAATGTCTTATATTTGCAATAGATAAAACAGTTTATACAACATTTCAGTAAACAGTAGTAAACCCTCTATGCGAAACTACGACAACAAAACAAGAGAAGAGTTATTAGAAATAATCGAACAACTAGAAAAGGAGAACGAGTTTCTTTCTTCCGATTCGCCATGTCTCAAACAGCAAAAGGAGTTGGATGCCGCCAGAATAAAAGCTGAAGAATCGGACCGGCTCAAATCTGCCTTTCTTGCAAATATGAGTCATGAGATTCGTACTCCGCTCAATGCGATAGTCGGATTCTCCAAATTGCTCATGCATGCAGAGTCTGTAGAAGAAAAGAGCCAGTATGCTGAAATCATCGATAGAAACTCTGAAATGCTACTGAACCTGTTTAACGATATTCTGGATTTATCATCCCTTGAAGCCGGATCGCTAAAGTTCAACATCCGTCCTATTAAGCTAATCGACATCTGCCTGCAACTGGAACAACAATTCCTTTATAAAACCAAAAGTAACGTCAAACTCACCTTGGATGATGTAGATACGGACATGTATGCATCCGGTGATTGGAACCGTATCATACAGATCATAAGCAACCTACTTAGCAATGCCGCGAAATTTACTCCAAAAGGAGAAATTCATTTCGGTTATCGTGAAAAAGAAGATTTCGTGGAATTTTATGTGAAAGACAGCGGTATCGGTATTGCTCCGGAAAAAGCTGCCAGCATTTTCCGCCGTTTCGGGAAAGTGAATGATTTTATTCAGGGAACAGGACTGGGATTAACGCTCTGCAGAATGCTGGTAGAAAAGATGGGCGGGCGCATCTGGTTACGCTCCCAAGAAGGCAAAGGAAGCAGATTCTACTTTACTCTCCCTCGGATTTGCTCTTAAAACAATTCTGATAGATAGATAAAAAAGACGGTGGATAGCTTTTATAATGTAGCTATCCACCGTCCTTTTTATCTATCCGCTATTATTTCTTTGCCACCGGTGCACTCAGCATTTCTTTATACTTCGCCGGATCATTCAAGACTTTTACCGCCTCCTTCAAGCCGTCGTCATCTTTCAATTGCTGGATGATATTACCACGTTGATAATAATAACGTTTGATAATCTCGGAAGCAATCATTTTCTTTATATCACTGGAGAAATAATCCAAGTCACGATCAAGATCATGGTTCAGTTTCTTTTCGAGTGCTTTAAATTCTTCTGTCGCACCTTCCATATACCCTTCAAATTCGGCCGCTTCCTTCAAAGTTTTCAGAATCTTCTCGCTCTGCTGGTCGTATTTGAAATCGGCTTTCTTCACCAATGCTTTGAAAGCATTATAATCCGCATCCGTCACTTCAAACTTCTCAGGAGCCACAATAGTAGGATGATCCAGGCAATATTGAGTCGCATAATCAAAAATCAGGTTGTCACGCACCAGATAGAACAAAATGTTCGGCAATTTTTCCTGCTTGACAATAACATCCGGCATTACCCCGCCGCCATCACGCACTTCACGTCCTGCCGCAGTATGGAACACCTTGGTCAGACTGTCGGGAATAGCGCCTACGCTTCCGTCTTCATTGCGGTGCTTATAATCGATAGCCTGCACGCAACGTCCGCTCGGAATATAATATTTGGAAGTAGTAACCTTCATCATTCCGCCATAAGGCAAGGAACGGGGAACCTGTACCAGTCCTTTTCCGAAAGTACGGTTGCCGACAACCACTGCACGGTCAAGATCCTGCAAAGAACCCGACAGAATCTCGGAAGCAGAAGCAGTGCCACTATTCACCAACACGGCAATAGGAATATCCAGATCCAACGGTTCACGTAGAGTCTTATAGGTATTGCTAGCCTGCTTGATTTTACCTTTTGTCGTTACAATGACTTTCCCGCGCGGCAAGAAATAATTGGCTATTTCCACAGCCTCATCCAGCAAGCCACCGCCATTATTCCGAAGGTCAATCACTAATGAAGTGGCTCCCTTTTTCTTCAAATCAAGGAATGCTTTCTTGAAATCCTTAGAAGGATTACCGGAGAAAGTACTCAGATTAATATACCCGACATGATTATCCAATATATCAGCATAAGGAATCGCAGGAGTCTGGATTGATTCACGCACAATCGTAAATTCTATCGGCGTACGCTCACCTTTGGCATTCGGGCGTTCCACTTTCAGTTTGAAACTTGTACCTGCCTGTCCGCGCAACATCTGGCTGACTTCCGCATTATTCTTACCTGCAAGATCCACACCGTCAATCTCCATCAAAACATCTCCGGCTTTCAATCCCGCCTTTGCAGCCGGCGTTCCTTCAAACGGCTCGGCAATCATGGAGCGTTTCAACTTCGTATTATAAGTAATAAGGGAACCGATTCCGCCAAAGCTACCTTTTACCATCTGTTCCAACTCACTCTGGTCTTCTTCCGGATAATATTCAGTATAAGGATCCAGCGAATAAAGCATATTGTCGATACCTTCCCGGATTGTCTTGTTCGGGTCTATCGTATCTACATAGAACATATCCAGTTCCTTTACCATAGCATTGAATATATCCAGATTCTTGGCAATCTGGAAATTGCGGTCGTCGCCACTCTTGAAACTAAAGAAAGCTACAGCAGCCACAACGGCTACCACAACGATAGCTACCCGCCCATTCAGCAATTTTTTCATACCTCTTTCCATATAAATGAGTTGTAAAAGTAACTCAATCCCTGATTATTCCGCCAAAATCCTGTTTATATTTAACTTAATTTCATCCCAACGTTCTTCTGACATTGTCGTTCCGATTACCTGGATAACATTTCCCGAGAGAATAGAACCTATTTTAGCACACTTTTCCAATGAATAGCCACACGTCAAACCGTATAAGAAACCGGAAGCAAAATAGTCCCCTGCACCGGTGGTATCTACCACTTTCTCTACCGGGATAGCGGAAACTTTAATCTCTTCCGTACCCTTACGGATATAAGAGCCGTTTGCACCCACTCTTACGATAGCGATGCTGCATTTCTTGGCTATAATCCCCAAAGCCTCTTCCGCCTCTTTACCCGTAAATGCTTTCGCCTCTTCCTCATTCGCAAAAACAATATCTACATACTTATTTATTAATAAGGAGAAAAATTCCAGGTCGTTCGCCACAATATTATAGCTTGCCATGTCAAGGCAAATCTGCAACCCCGCTTCTTTCGCCAGTTCAATGGCATGGAGAATCATTTCGTGGTCCTGAACCAAGTATCCTTCTATAAACAGGTACGCATAGCCTTTAAACATATCGAGAGTCAGTTCTTCTGCTTTCAAAGAAGCGGCCGCTCCCAGATAAGTTCCGAAAGTACGTTCCCCGTCCGGTGAGATAAAAGTGGATGCGACTCCGGAAGGCAACAGTTCCGAGAGCAATAATTTGTCTTCAATATTATTTTTCTGAAGATTTTTGCGAAAGAATTCTCCATAATGGTCATTTCCCACTTTTCCTACAAAACCGGTTCCAGCTCCCAAACAAGCCATTCCAAGGATGGCATTTGCTGCCGATCCGCCCGTTGCCAGATGGGTTTTCATCTGCGAAAATTGCGTGTTAATCTGCTGTAACTTAGCGTCATCAATGAGTTGCATGCTTCCTTTAGGTAATCCCATTTCATCCAGGAGCGTATCATCCTTTAGGGTTGCAAGTACGTCTACCAGTGCGTTGCCCAATCCTATTATTTTGTCCATTTCTAATATTTTTTTTGCAAAGATATTGCATATTTCAAAAAAACCTACTACTTTTGCATCGCAATTGAGAAAAACATTCTTCCTTAGCTCAGTCGGTTAGAGCATCTGACTGTTAATCAGAGGGTCCTTGGTTCAAGTCCAAGAGGAAGAGCAAAGTTCAAAATCTCAGTTGCAAACATTCTTCCTTAGCTCAGTCGGTTAGAGCATCTGACTGTTAATCAGAGGGTCCTTGGTTCAAGTCCAAGAGGAAGAGCAAAAAAGAAGCCACCTAAGAGGGTGGCTTTTTTATTTGGTATCATTTATGAAGTATCTTATTAAGTGCTTCCGAATATGCTGACCTGAGTTTAGTCTCTAAAGGATTCCACCCTGAAATACAGATTCAGGACTTCCTAAAAATGGGGGGAGTTGTAAATGTGGTTATCAGCTTGGCGGCATTGACAGGTGTTCCTTTATATCTGCCCATCATCTGGACGCTATTTTCCAAAAGGCAGACTTCGGCTTCGAATATCACCACTACTTTATTGAGCCTGGTTGTCAATGGTTTATTCAAATTCATCACTCCGCTGATGGGCTTCTCCCTCAATCGTGCCGAGGAGATGATTCTCGGGGTTACTTTCCCGATTGTATGCCTGACAATCTTTGAGATATATTATAAGGTAAAGAACAAGGAGTCTGAAAAGTATCAATCTTACTTGGTCTGGAATAAAGAAAACAATGCCCGGAAATTAAAAGAAATCGAAGAAAATGAATCGGCAGAGAAAGCGGGAAATAATTTCAGCAAACGGGTGATCGGTTATGGTATTTTCGCTTCCGGAGCCGGAATTGCGATATTGGGCGGCATGGCGGATAACGGACAGAGACTTATCATCACAACAGGCGTCGTTTTTGCCCTGCTCGGGTTACTGATGACAAGGAATCCAAAAAGGCAAGAAAAGAAAATATAGGCTGATATATCGAGATTCTCGTTTAATGCTTATCTTTGTCTATATTTCATTTACAAAACAGCCGTACATCATGGATATGAATTTCAGAAGATACCCGATAGGAATACAGAATTTCGAACTGCTGCGCAATGACAATTACGTATATGTGGATAAAACGCCTTTAGTTTATAAATTGGCGAATACCAATACAACTTATTTTCTGAGCCGCCCCCGACGTTTTGGAAAAAGTCTGCTGATATCCACACTCGAGGCTTATTTCCAAGGAAAGAAAGAATTGTTCAACGGACTGGCAATGGAAACTCTGGAAAAGGAATGGACAGTGTATCCGGTGCTACATATAGATTTCAGTATAAGCAAATATGTAGTTGCCAGCAGTTTACGCGCATACATTAATTATCAATTAGCCATTTGGGAAAAGGTCTATGGGAAGTCTGAAGAAGAAGGGACATACAGCCTTCGCTTCAGTGGCATTATCCGTCGCGCTTATGAACAGACAGGGAAGCGAGTTGTGATATTGATAGACGAATACGATTCGCCAATGCTGGACAGCAACAATAGTGAAGAAGTTCAAGCGGAAATCCGGAATATAATGCGGGACTTTTTCAGTCCTCTCAAGAGCCAAGGGAAATATATACGTTTCCTATTCTTAACAGGCATCAGCAAATTCAGCCAAATGAGTATTTTCAGCGAGTTGAATAATCTGCAAAATATCAGTATGTGGGATGAATATAGTGCAATTTGCGGCATCACAGAAGAAGAGTTGCGCTCCCAATTGCAATTTGATATCGAACAGATGGCTCAAGCCAACAACGAAACGTACGAAGAAGCTTGCACACATTTAAAACTACAATATGACGGATATCACTTCAGTAAGAATTGTACGGACATTTATAATCCCTTTAGTTTAATCAATGCATTTACTCAAAAGAGTTATGAGAATTTCTGGTTCTCAACCGGCACGCCTACTTTTTTAATAGACCTTCTGCAAGAAAGCGACTTCGATATTCGGGATTTGGATGCCACCACTGCCACAGCGGAACAGTTTGATGCCCCCAGCAATAGAATTACCGACCCGCTTCCGGTGCTCTACCAAAGCGGTTATCTCACGATAAAAGGCTACGACCCGAATTTTCAAGCCTATACATTGGGATATCCCAACAAAGAGGTAAGAAAAGGGTTTATCGAATCTCTCATGCCCGCTTATGTACATTTGCCTGCACGCGAGAATACATTCTATGTAATATCATTTATCAAAGACTTACGTATCGGGAAATTGAATGAATGCCTAGAAAGGATGAAATCTTTCTTCGCTTCCATCCCCAACAAGCTAAACAATAAAGAAGAAAAACATTATCAGACTATCTTCTATCTGTTTTTCCGCCTGATGGGGCAATATATAGACGTGGAAGTAGACACAGCTATCGGTAGAGCGGATGCAGTCGTGAAAATGCAAGATGCCATTTACGTCTTTGAATTCAAAGTGGATGGTACACCGGAAGAGGCGTTGGCACAGATTAACAGTAAGGACTATGCCATTCCTTATCAGGCCGGAAACCTGAAAGTAATTAAAGTCGGCGTCAACTTTGACAGTGCTACAAGAACCATAGGCGGCTGGAAGATTGAATGATTAATTCCTTGATTACAAGAGACTAATCACTCTCTTACATTCTCAAACTTTTCTCATAGTATTGAGAAAAGTTTCTCACCACGATGAGAAAAAATACTCATCGCTATGAGAAAATATTCCCATAGTGATGAGAATTAATTCTCATCACTATGAGTATTTCCCTCACTAATCTACCAATCATATTTGTCTATATAATCATCAAAGACAGGCTTTGACTTAATTCCGTGCTTGCGGAAAATAGCGGCTATCTGCTCCTGTTCAACCGGATGCAACAGCCGTTCCTTATTAAGGATACGATAATACATGCTGCGTCCCATCAATGAATATATTTCTTTATGTATGGTAATGGCCGTAGCGTGTGGAATGTCATCCAGCAAATGGCTCATTCCGGCGGCAAAGCGTGTGGTTTCATTTAATTTAAAAAAGTCACAATTATTCTCATTTCCAGCTATGTGTTGCGGATTAACTGTCGTATAGTAAGGAAGTTTTTGTGAAATATCGAGTGCGACCTGATAACGAAGACATTTGCCACGACGAGGACATTTATCATGATTGCAATATAAAAAACTCTTAGGAACATCATTGTAACCAATCTTTTTATTCATAAATACATTGTTTTTTTAAACCTATTAAAATACTTTTTTATCTCTATTTTGACAATACAGTTTTTATTCCGCCATCGCCAGCGTCAATATGCTAATCCGTATTCCTTCTATATCTGTCAGGCAAGACGCACATTCCACAGTGGTAGCCCCGGTAGTCAAAACATCATCTACAATCAATATGTGCTTTCCGATCAGAGACTCCGCATGATTTAACTCGAAGATGCCTTCCACATTCTCCCAACGCTCTAAAAAAGATTTACGTGTTTGTGTTTCCGTATTCTTCCGGCGCACCACCGATTCCGTATCAATAGAAATTCCTGTCACGGCAGCAATTCCCCGGGCTATCCATTCGCTTTGATTATAACCACGAATCTGCTGTTTCTTTTTGTGTAACGGCACGGGAAGTATTACGTCAACTCCTTCAAAGAAACCGGATTCCAGCAATTCGGCTGCCATATAGCGCCCCATGATTGCCCCGATGCCTTTTTGTCCACCGTATTTAAGCTGGTGAAGAATTTGCCGGAAGTCACTTCCTTTTCGGTAAAAGAAGAAAGAGGTAGCCCGCTCCAAAGGAATCTTTCCCCAAAACATTTTTTCTACCGGATTGTCTTTTCTAAGATGATAATCTGTACGTGGAAGATTGATATTACACATTGTGCAAAGACATTCTTCACCTTTCGCCAACGTTCTGCCACAAACAATGCAATAACGGGGAAAAAACAAGGACAAGAATGAACCAAGCCAGTCTTTTATAAGGAGTGTGTGTTTCATAATAATAGTAAGGATTTTATAAGGAGATATTTTTTCTACATATCTAATGGTGGAACTTCCGCCAGAAGTTTCTGAAATAAAGGATGCAGGTGTCCGTTCGTAGCAATGATATGATGCCCTTCCATAAAGTTATCTTCACCATAGAAATTCGTTACACGTCCGCCCGCTTCCTGCACAATCAAAGCTGCTGCGGAATAATCCCACTTCCCAAGAAAGGCTTCCGCCCAAGCATCAAAACGTCCGATAGCTACATAGCAGATTGCGGCAGCGGCCGAGCCATTCATGCGGATACCGCCCACTACTCCATACAGTTTATCTATCAGATGAAGAGCAGTCTGTTTATATTGCAAGTGATTATAAGGTAATTCCGTGATAACGAATGCATCTTTCGCGTCCTGAATAGTAGAGACATGAATTTCTTCACCATTCATAAAGGCTTTTCCATCTTTCCAGGCATAAAAACATTCATCCCGGCAGACTTCATAAACGACGCCTAAGAGAAGTTCGGTGCGATTACGCAAAGCAATACATACACAGTAGGGAGCCTCATCATGAATATAGTTCGTGGTTCCATCCAACGGGTCAATCACCCAGCAATACGGTTCATTCTGATAGGTGGCAGAACCTTCTTCGGTTATAAATCCCGCTTCAGGAAGTAAAGCAGAAAGAGCCTTCACCACTCGCACTTCGGATTCTTTATCTACATAAGATACGTAATCATGCGCATGCTTTTCTTCAACACGTTCACGACGAAAGTTCTTCCGTTCTTCCTTCAAAAAATGTCCGGCGTCAGTTGCAATGCGACATACTTCGGCTGTAAGTTGTTTCAAATCTAACATTTCTTCTTTTGTTATTTAGACTACCCACAAATCTATGCCAAAATTATTACTTTTTTTGATAGAAGTGAGAGTTTTCCTCGAAAAAGATAAGAACTTCCAAGGCATTAGATGGAAATTCCAAATATCTTCTTGTTCATTAATATAAAAAAATCCGATTCAGCACCATGCGAACCGGATTTTTAACGTACTTGAGATTTGCTTTTTCCACAGAATTTCCCGAATATTGTACCCGAATACTAATTGAAAGGGCTTCATGAAAAGAGTCGACTCCGTTATTTCCCTGATATACTCTTTATCAAAATCTGAAAAGAAACACTTTTCCTTGCAGGTCATCAAAGACAAGGAAGAGAAGGACTATCTTGTGATTTACGATATTATCACGAAGAGTAAACAGCCCAACGGAAATGCAGTAAAAGAAGAGTTTTATAAACGTAGACCGAAAGGTTCTTTTGAAGTATCCATTCAATATTTATATGAGAAACTGGTAGATACACTGCTCACATTAAGAAAGAAGAAAGACATCTACTATGATCTGCTGAACGATTTATGTAAAGCCCGTATGCTTTATGAGCGTTCCCTGTTCGAAGAGTGTTTTGAGATACTATCCAACACGATAGAGCAGGCGCAGTTCTATGAAAACAATGAGATACTGATGATTGCCCAGAAACAGGAACTGGAATATCTGTTGCGGCTGAATTTCCCCAATATGACCGAGCAGGAACTTTTCCATAAACATTTTATCCAAAATGATTCTTTAAAGAAAATTCGAAAAATAACGGAGCAATCTTCTCTGCACAATTTATTAAAATACCGTCTCTCTCATATCGGAGCTATACGAACTGCGAAGCAAAAACAAGATATGAACGATCTCATGGTAAACGAGCTTTATATAGCCGCTTCTTCAGACGCAGAAGGGAATTTTGAACTGACACGAAATCATAAACTTTTTCAGGCCAATTATCTGATGGGAGCAGGAGATTACAGAGCTGCCCTAAACTCATACAAAGAGCTAAACTCATTGTTTGAGCAGAATCAACAATTCTGGTCGAATCCACCTATTTATTATTTGTCAGTGCTTGAAGGGGTACTTGGAAGTTTACGTTCGGTGGGCAACTACAACGAAATGCCGTATTTCCTGGAGAAATTAAAAAGGCTGATAGCGGAAGATTCATCACTTGAATTTAAAGTGAATGCTACCTGCCTGCTCTTTCAATACGAGCTGTTTCCCTATCTGGATAAAGGAGACTTCTTTAATTGTACAGAGCTCATGAATCGTTATCAGGAGTCGCTCTATGACAAAGAAGCATGGCTAAGTCCTATACGCAAAAGCGAGCTATTACTCTACACGACTCTTATACACATCGGCAATCAGAACTACAAGGCAGCAAAGAAATATATAAGCAACGCCATTATAGACCATAACATCAAATACCTGCCGCTAATGAGAACGATTCGTCTGGTTCGTCTTATAGCTTACTATGAAACACAAGAATTTGAACTGATACGACACGAATCACGCTCCATTACGCGCAGTTTGTCTTCTCCCAAAGAACAGACATTCAAGACCGAACGGATTATTCTATGGTTTCTAAATAAAAGAAACCTCCCTATCCTGCGCAAAGACCGGGAAGCCTTTTGGGAAAAGTTATCTCCGGAAGTTCAGGAATTATATAATGATAAATATGAAAACCAGCTTTTACGCATCTTCGATTTCACTGCATGGATGGAATCGAAAATACGAAAAGAGAAGCTTTCCGACGTTCTCGGATGGCGCAGAATTGCTAAAGAACCTTAAAACAAAAGATTGACACCCTCTTTTTCCATCACAAAAAACACTTCCAGAACTTATATTTTCTCTTTGTAATTATATAAATATATTTTATATATCCATCTTATTCACCCATATTATCTAAGGAAATTCATCATTTCATATCGTTTTTGAAATTATATAAATCAATTATTAATGACGAAAACAATGAACTATTATTTCTTTCATTTGTATCGTCTTAATTCTTAATACCATGGAAACTGTATCTATTCATAAACCCAAAGTAGTAGTGATTGGAAGTTGCAACACTGACATGGTTGTAAAAGCCAACAGACTACCAGTGCCGGGAGAAACCGTACTAGGCGGAACTTTCTATATGAACCCCGGCGGCAAAGGAGCTAACCAAGCCATTGCGGCATCCCGGTTGGGAGCCGAAGTTACTTTCATCTCTAAAATCGGATATGACCTGTTCGGATTGCAAGCATTGGAAATATATAAATCGGAAAAGATTAACACAGAGTTTATCTTCACCGACCAGAAAAGCCCATCGGGCGTGGCGCTTATTTCCGTTGATTCTTTCGGAGAAAACAGTATTATCGTTGCACCGGGTGCAAGTCGCTCCCTCTCAGAAGAGGATATCAATAAAGCTGAAGAAAAAATCAAGGAAGCTGATATTGTACTCATGCAACTTGAAGTTCCGATAGAAACAGCGGAATATGCAGCCGCTATTGCCAACAAGTACGGCAAAAAGGTAATACTCAACCCAGCGCCTGCATCTACCCTGAGTGACACTTTCCTAGAAAACGTACACACCATACTTCCTAACCGGATTGAGGCCGAAATGCTGTCCGGTATTAAAGTCATGGATATAGAAAGTGCCCACCGGGCCGCCAAGACAATCGGAGATAAAGGTATCGAAAATGTTGTCATTACATTAGGCAAAGACGGTGCTTACGTAAAAGAGAAAGACAACTACGTCATGATTCCCGCCAAACAAGTGGAGACAGTCGATACTACCGGTGCCGGAGACGTATTCTGCGGTGCATTCAGCGTTTACCTGTCCGAAAAGCACTCGCTGACGGAAGCCGTCGAATTTGCCAATGCAGCGGCGGCGATTGCCGTTACCCGTATCGGAGCCCAGAGTGCCATCCCTTACAAGATGGAAGTCACCTTATAAAAACAGAAAAAACCTAGGTTAAATATAAATCTGATTCACAATGAAAGTAGTAGTTATTGGAAGCTCAAACATCGACATGGTTGCCCAAGTCAACCATCTACCGGCACCCGGCGAAACTGTCGGCGATGCCTCTTTTATGCAAGTCCTCGGTGGAAAGGGGGCGAACCAGGCCGTAGCTGCAGCGCGGCTGGGCGGTTCCGTCACTTTTATCACTTCGCTGGGAAATGATATGTATGCCGACATACTCAAAAAGAATTTCGAAAAAGAGGGAATCACTACGGACTATATTATCAATGATGCCCAACACCCCACAGGAACCGCACTTATCTTCGTGGCGGATAGCGGGGAAAATTGCATAGCCGTAGCTCCGGGAGCAAACTACTCTCTATCTCCCGACTCTATCAATCATTTTTCCAAAGTAATTGATGAGGCAGAAATAGTAGTCATGCAAGCCGAGATTCCTTACACCACGATTAAGAGTATTGCCCTATTAGCACAACAAAAAGGTAAAAAGGTCTTGTTTAATCCCGCACCTGCCTGTCTGATTGACTCAGAACTGATGAAAGCTATTGATATTTTGGTAGTTAACGAAGTAGAAGCGGCCTTTGTATCAGGCATCAAACATACAGAAGACAATCTGGAAGAAATTGCCGGAGCATTGATTACGGCAGGTGCACAAAATGTCGTGATAACACTGGGAAGTCATGGCGTGTATATGAAAAACGCTTATACGAGTGTCCGGCTTCCCAGTTACAAAGTGAATGCCATTGACACAATTGCAGCAGGCGACACATTTTGTGGCGCCCTGGCTATAATGTGCGCTCAAAAAGAGATAGATATGGAAGCACTCAAGTTTGCTAACGCAGCAGCAGCAATTGCCGTCACCCGCTCGGGGGCGCAACCATCTATCCCTACTCTCGAAGAAGTGAACCACTTCATCCTAAAAAACGAATTACCTTATCGCTCAACTTTTAAATTTAATGAACATGAAAACCTACTCGAACCGACGATTCATTCTATCAGGTAGAAATCTTCTGACGGTAACTGACGGTATAAGACACAAACTTATGCTGTTACTAAGTTGCCTATTCATCTTCTCAATGAATATGTATGCTCAAAACACTGTATCAGGCACCGTCAGAGATGGTAACGGAGAGCCTCTTCTCGGAGTTTCCGTCATCGTCAAACACGGAAAAACAACGAACGGAACTGTCACAGATCTCAACGGTCACTACCAGGTGAAAGCAGAGCCAAGTGCTACTATCGAATTCAGTTTTGTCGGATTCAAATCAGTAACAGTACCGGCCAACCAGAAAGTGATTAATGTAACCCTGCATGACGACAATCAGTTATTGGACGAAGTGGTCGTTGTCGGTTACGGTACTCAGAAGAAGGTTAATCTGACAGGAGCCGTCAGCCAGGTTACAGCCGAAGTGCTGGAAAACCGTTCCACCTCTTCCGTCACCCAAATGTTACAAGGAGCTATGCCCAATGTCAATATCCAGGTAAATACCGGAAGCCCCGGAGCAGGCGGGACAATCTCCATCCGTGGAATGGGTTCTGTGAATTCAAGCTCCCCCCTTATTCTGGTAGACGGTATCCCCGGCAGCATAGACCAGTTGAATCCGAATGATATAGAGTCCATTTCCGTCCTCAAAGACGCTTCCTCAGCAGCCATCTATGGTGCCCGCGCAGCATTCGGTGTAGTCTTGGTCACCACGAAAAAAGCAAAATCCGGAAAAGCTAAAGTTTCTTATGACGGTTACTTCTCTTGGTCGAAGCCGACAGTCTCTACCGATTTTGTAACTTCGGGCTATGATCACGCTTATATTTATGATACTTCCTATATGGGACAGAAAGGCTTCATGGGCGCTGCCACCGGATATACAGAGGAAGATTATAAAGAACTGGAAGCCCGCCGGTATGATACGACTGAAAATCCGGATCGCCCCTGGGTAGTCACAACTACAGAAAGCAACGGCAGACAAAAATACAACTACTACGCCAATTTTGACTGGTGGAACTGGATGTACAAAGAAAGAATGCCGTCTCAATCACATAATGTAAGCATCTCCGGCGGTACTGATAAAATCCAATACTATGTATCTGCTAATTTCTACTCGAAGGATGGTATGATGAAACGGGTAGACGAGAAATATACGCAATACACATTAACTTCCAAATTCAACGCGGAAATAAAATCGTGGCTGAAAATCGGAAACCAAACGAACTATTTCGACAGTTCGCACACTTACCCCGGTGAAAATGCCGCCAATGCAGCTTTTGCCAGAACAATGATAAACTGTGCACCTTACTACGTACCTGTCGGCCCGGACGGCAACTATACCGGTCTGATGAAGAACGGAAAGGTTATTAACGAAGGACGTGTAGCAGATATCTATGGTGGCATATCCAAAGGTAATGTCGGGAAAAGACGTTTCCGCAATACATTCTCTGTCGAAATCACTCCCATCAAGAATTTATCCGTAAATGCCGATTATACATTCGGTTTCACCATGGATGACAACTGGAAACGCCAGGGATTGGTATATATTTCTAACGGATATGCCAACGAAACGCAGTTGAGTACCACTTCCACTCACAAAAAAGACTATATACAAAAATCAATGTCATACGATCCCTCTCACGTATTCAATGCATACGCTACCTACGGCAACACTTTCGCAAAAGCGCATAACGTATCAGCAACAGTAGGCATGAACTATGAGAAACAGCAAAACCATGATTTACTTGGCTATCGTACAGATGTATTATCTGAAACATTGAATGATCTGAATCTGGCAACGGGAACAGGCGCATCAGACCTTAAAGCCACAGGCGGCGCATCCGCTTACGAGTTATTCGGACTTTTCTTCAGAGCCAATTATAATTATAAGGAACGCTATCTGTTGGAAGTAAACGGAAGATATGACGGTTCTTCCAGATTCCTCTCCGGAAACAGATACGGCTTCTTCCCTTCCGTATCTGCCGGGTGGAGAATCAGTGAAGAGCAATTCATGAAAGGATTGAACATCTTCGATAACCTGAAAGTAAGAGCCTCGTATGGTGTACTCGGAAACCAGTTGGGAGTAAGCATGTATCCCTATTCCACAATTACCCAAAAACAATCCTCTTATATTGTCGGCAATTCACTAGCCTATTATCTGACCACCCCTGCTCCCGTAGCAGGCGACTACACTTGGGAAAAAGTAGGTACTCTCAATATGGGTATAGATATCAGTGTACTGGATAACAGGTTGAATTTTAGCGGAGACTACTTTATCCGAAAAACATCTGATATGTTTGTAGACGGTATCACGCTCCCCGCAGTGTATGGTGCGAATCCTCCCAGACAAAATGCCGGAGAAATGAAAACAAAAGGATATGAACTAACCGTAACCTGGCGCGACAATTTCAAACTGGCCGGAAAGTCGCTGAGTTATGAGATTTTCGGTTCTTTGGGTGACGCCACCTCTGAAATTACAAAATACCAGGGTAATGACACAAATATCCTGACAGACTATTACGTGGGAAAGAAAATCGGTGAAGTCTGGGGATACAGAACCGGCGGATTATTCCAATCAGATGAGGAAGCAACAGAATGGACAAGTAAAATAGACCAATCAGCAGTAAACAGAGATATTTTAAAGAGTCAAGGAAAATGGTCGGTTGCCCGTGGCGGAGATGTGAAATACCTCGACAAAGACGGTAATAACATTATCAACAATGGAGCAAACACACTCGACGACCATGGCGACCTCGAAGTTATCGGTAATGAGACACCACGCTACAACTATGGTTTCGGAGCAAACATCAACTGGTACGGGTTTGATTTCTCCATCTCATTCCAGGGTATCGGAAAAAGAGATTTGTATCCGAACAAAGAAATGGAGAAATTCTGGGGCTCATGGGGACGTGTCAACAGTGCTTTCCTTCCCAAAGGACTGGCCGAACAAGCATGGTCGGAAGACAACAAAGGCGCCTACTTTCCCCGTCTCGAACGTGGTAGCGCCGCATACAACGATGACGGACAAATGCAAGCTGTCAACGACAGATACTTACAGAATCTGGCATACCTCCGTTTGAAAAATCTTTCGATAGGATATACACTGCCGGCTAAACTTACAACAAAAGCTGGAATCGAACGACTGAGAATCTACTTCGCCGGTGAGAATCTATGTTACTGGTCGCCTTTCAAGACAGACTATATAGACCCGGAACAAGCTATGTCTGCCAATGATGCACGTATCTATCCGTTCTCAAAAACGGTATCTGTCGGTGTAAATCTGACTTTCTAAATTCTCCAAACTAAACATCTATAAGTATGAAAACAACAACGATACTAAAGAAAGCCTTTTTGATAAGTTCACTATCGCTTTCGTTTTGTGCCTGCGACTTGGACCAGTTACCGCAAGATCAAATGACTCCGGAAAACTCACTGAAGAATGAAACGGAACTAAGATTATACATCAACGGACTTCTGCCCATGCTGTCAGGAGCGTCCAATGTAGACAACGGAGCCAGTGTAGCCGCCGGAAGAATGATGGAAAAGACCGATGACGTGATATGGCCTACACTTCCCGACTACATGACCAGCAAAAGAAGTTCTACACAATCAGCCGGAAGCTGGGACTGGGATAATCTGCGAAAGATTAATATCTTTCTGAAATATTCAGTGAACTGCCCGGATGAGACTATACGTGAGAAGTATAACGCAATGGCTTATTACCTGAGAGCGCAGTTTTACTATGACAAGCTGAAAACATTCGGTGGAGTGCCCTGGTACGACACTGTACTTGAAGATAACAGCCCAGAATTATACAAACCGCGTGACTCCCGGGAAATGATTGCAGACAAAATTCTGGAAGATTTGGATAAAGCCATCAAAAATGGCGTGGAAAACAAAAGTCTGAATGAGATAACCAAATGGACTGCATTGGCTCTGAAAAGCCGTTTCTGCTTATTCGAAGGAACATTCAGAAAATATCATAACATAGAAGGGGCGGAGAAATTCCTGAAAGAATGTGTATCGGCTTCTGAAGAGTTAATGGCTTCAAGTAAATACACCATTGACAAAGGCGAAGGAACGGATGTCGCTTATAGGGACTTATTCGCACAACCTGCCACAAACAATGCCAGTGACGTGGAAGTCATCACAGCTTATGCTTACAGCATTTCGTTAGGGGTAAAACATAACACGAACTATTCTGTCATTAACGCCAGTGGGAATCAGATTGGACTTAGTAAGGCATTCATGGATTCTTATCTGATGAATGACGGCAGCCGTTTTACAGACAGGCCGGGCTATGAAACTATGATTTTTGGTGAAGAATTTGAAAACAGAGACCCTCGTATGTTCCAGACGGTCAGAGGCCCCGGCTATGCCCGCATCGGCAAAACCCATGATGTGAATAGACTGTATGAAGCCATGCAAATCTCCGCCACCGGATATATGCCGATTAAATATATACAATCCGGCGACCATGACAAGCAAACAAGCAACGAAAACGATATTATCCTGTACCGTTATGCGGAAGTCTTGTTGAACTATGCCGAAGCGAAAGCCGAGTTGGGTACACTCACCCAAACTGATCTAGTGCAAAGTATCAAGTTAATACGGGACCGCGTCGGGATGCCGAATATGGATATGGCAGCAGCGAATGCTAATCCAGACCCTGTGCTGGCAGCACAATATCCGCTGGTATCCGGTAGCAATAAAGGAATTATCCTCGAAATACGAAGAGAGCGCAGAGTTGAAATGGTGATGGAAAACCTGCGTTATGACGACATCATGCGTTGGAAAGCCGGGCATTTGTTTACCGAGCAATTCAAAGGAGTTTATTTCTCAACAGTTTCCGCACCTTCTACCAAGTATGATTTGGATAAACCTGCATATACTGTCAGAAATGCCAACTTCTATATCTATATAGGTGAACGCCCCGGCAATCTGACAGAAAAGAACTCTATCGGACTTAATGTAGGTATCTTCCTGAGCAATGGAGACTCCGGCAACAAGGTTGTCAACACAGATAAAGTGAAAACCTGGAATGAAGACCGTGATTACTTGGCACCATTGCCAAGTTCCGCTCTTGTTATCAATCCGAACTTGAAACAGAATCCACATTGGGACAGTCCTTCCAATTAACTAAATCTATCATAAAAACAGCCTATAAATGAAACGACGTGATTTTATAAAAAACGCAGGTTTGGCATTGTCAGCAGCATTTGTACCTAATATAGCATTCCCCTCTTTTTTAAGAGGGGGTGCTCCGCAAGGCAGTGCCTTGTACAACGGCATCACCCTACCTGACATTTGGCCACCAAGAAATATTGGTATGAATTATGAACCCATGCCGACACCCTATCTAATCAACCGTCCGGAAATCATTCCTATCGACGTAGGAAGGCAACTCTTTGTCGACAATTTCCTGATTGAACGGACAGATATGGAACGCAAGTCATATACACCCCGCAAAATGAGTTTTAACCCGGTGCTCAAACCGGAGACGGAATTGGAACTGGGAACCTATGGTATCCCCGGAGCCAGTGCCAAAGACGGGGGAGTGTGGTGGGATCCGAAAGACCAACTCTTTAAAATGTGGTATGAAGCCGGATGGTTACACAGGATGGCGTACGCCACAAGCAAAGACGGAATCCATTGGGAACGTCCGAATCTTGATGTAGTACCAGGAACGAATCAAATCGTACCGGAAATTGTAGCAGACTCTTCCACAGTATGGCTGGATCATTTTACCAAGAATCCCGAAGAGCGTTTTAAAATGTTCCTGCGCTCCCCCAATTCGATACCCGGCTCCACTGAGCGTTTTAACTATGGATTCAGCATGGTTTCTCCAGACGGTATCCATTGGGGAAAACCCGTCAAGACCGGACCATGCGGAGACCGGAGTACCATGTTCTACAATCCCTTCCGACAGAAATGGGTGTATAGCCTTCGGAATCCTGAAAACATAAACCGCGTGCCTATCGGACGGTTCCGTTATTACCATGAACATTCAAATTTTCTGGAAGGGGCAAAATGGACAAAAGAGGATCTGATTTTCTGGCTCGGAGCAGATTATCTGGATGATCCGGATCCATATATCGGTGATAAGGCACAATTATACAACCTGTCAGCAGTTCCTTACGAAAGTATCATGTTATCATTACCCCAAATACACCTGGGACCATCTAACGAGAGATGCAGAGAAGCAGGAGTTCCTAAAATAACCGAACTAAAAGTGGCTTACAGCCGCGATGGTTTCTATTGGGATCGTACCGACCGGCATACTTTTATCCCCGCCGAACGAAAAGAAGGTTCATGGGACAGAGGATATGTACAATCTGTGGGGGGATTGTGCACCATTGTGGGTGACCAACTTTGGTTCTATTACATAGGATTCGAAGGAAACAAGAAAAAGAGAAGTTCGGTTTATGAGAAAAACGGGATGCATGCCAATGGAAGTACCGGTATAGCCGTATTGCGGAGAGACGGGTTTGTATCTTACTCCGCTCAAAAAGAGAAAGGAACATTATTGACTCGCCCGGTAACATTCACCGGAGAGTACCTGTTCGTAAACGTAAATTGTCCGAACGGGGAACTAAAAGTAGAGATATTGGACGCAGATAACAATATCATTCAAGGATTCTCTGTTGATGACTGTAAGCCTCTTACACTGGACAGTACGATTGCACAAATCAAGTGGAAGAATAAAAAAGACCTGTCCACTTTAAAGAACCAACCGGTTCGATTCAGATTCTATCTCGCTAATGGTGAACTGTATTCATTCTGGGTAAGTCCTGATATGGAAGGTGCCAGCAACGGATACAATGCCGCAGGTGGTCCGGGTTTCGACGGTGGTACAGACAAAGAAGGAAAAAGAGCCTACAAAAAAGCAGAAGATTTCCCCAACTTATTAGAAAGATGTTAAAATAATAATCAGTAAAACAATATAGACAATGATGGATAAAGTATTATTTGAAGGTGTGATAACTCCAATGGTTACTCCCCTTATCGACAGAGAAAATATAGATTTCAAAGGTTTGGAAAAATTGCTGGATCATCTGATAAATGGTGGGGTCAGCGGTATTTTTCTCATGGGTACTACGGGGGAAGGAACAAGTATTTCTCCCCGGATGAGAAAGGAGCTAATCAGACATTCGGTAGAATATGTAAAAGGCCGTGTACCTGTATTCGTCAGCATTGCCGACTGTTGCATCGAAGAAAGCCTGAATATGGCCCGTTACGCAAAAGAATGCGGGGTTACTTATCTGGTATCCGCACTTCCGTTCTATTTAGGGTTAACCCAGAAAGAAATCATCGACTATTATACAACGATTGCCGACAATGTACCTTTGCCTTTGTTCTTATACAATATCCCGGCACAGACTAAACTGATGATTTCCGTAGAAGCAGTAAAAACATTGGCAAAACATCCGAACATCATCGGAATGAAAGACAGTTCCGGCAACGGTACTTACTTCAACACGCTACTCGCTGAAGTGAAAGCTGAATATCCTGACTTTACCATTCTTGTAGGACCGGACGAAATGCTGGCCTCTACAATGGCGCTAGGGGGTAATGGTGGCGTAAACTCCGGCTCTAATCTGTTCCCCGAACTTTATGTAAACTTGTTCAAAGCCTGCAAAGCGAAAGACACAGAAAGAATACTCAAACTACAAAAACTGGTAATGAAGGTTTCCACCGGGGTTTACTCTGTTGACAAATCAAGTGTATCCTTTCTCAAAGGACTGAAAGCCGCATTATTTACAGAAGGATTGATAACCGACCATATCTGTGAACCCTTACAAAAAGTAAGCGACACTGACCTGGAAACAATCAGAAAGAATGTAGTCGAATTAAAACAGCAAATCATTCGGACATTATGAGAACAACCGGCAAATTAATCACTCTATTAATAATCATTACTATGACTTATTCCTGTGGAAACACTAAAAAGAAAGCTGAGATTACTACATCCGACACTGATTCTACAGAAGTAGACTGGAAATACGGTTGGGCAGTAGCTGCCAGTCCGACACTCGACATGAATGCCTTGAAAGTGCATCAAGCCCAATATCCGGAAAGATGGAAAGCCACATTCGAGTATCTGAAAAATACGAATCTGAGTAAGCTTTCTACCGGTGAGTACGAAATCATAGGACGTGAAGTATATGCCATTGTCAGCGAGTATGAGCCTAAAGAAGAGGCAGACTGTAACTTTGAAGCACATCGCAAATATATCGACTTCCAATATCTGATTAATGGAAAAGAGAAAATGGGGATAACGACACTGGATAAGGTTACTCCTATTTGCGAATATGATGAAGAAAAGGATATTGTTTTCTTCAAACCCGACGCACCGGCTATATACGAAGCGGCAACTCCTGATCTTTTCTATGTTTTCTTCCCTAAAGATCCACACCGCCCCAGTATAAAAGACGAAGGCGGAGTGACTGTGAAGAAAATTGTCATTAAAATCAAAATGTAGATATGCTGAAAGATAAGAAATTTTATCCATGGATGGTAGTAGGGATGCTCGTCGTAGTGTCTCTACTCAACTATTTAGATAGACAGATGCTGGCTACGATGCGTCCATTCATTATGGTAGACATCAAAGAGTTGGAATCTATCACCAACTTCGGACGGTTGATGGCTATATTCCTTTGGATATATGCTATCATGAGCCCCATATCAGGAATGATAGCAGACCGTCTGAACCGTAAATGGCTGATTGTCATCAGCCTGTTCGTGTGGTCTACTGTCACTCTAATGATGGGATACGTACATGACATCAATCATCTGTATATATTAAGAGCTTTAATGGGTGTCAGCGAAGCATTTTATATTCCTGCCGCCCTGTCTCTCACAGCCGACTATCACCAAGGAAAAACGAGGTCTATCGCCATCGGTGTACTGACTTCGGGAATTTATCTGGGACAAGCTATCGGCGGGTTCGGAGCTACAGTAGCCGCCCATACTTCCTGGCAATTTACCTTCCATTCTTTCGGAATGGTAGGCATCATCTATAGTCTTGTACTTATCGCATTGCTACATGAGAAAAAGACCTATATAGTACAAACCGAACAACGGAGAAGTATCAAGGAAAACCTTTCAATGACCTTCAAAGGATTGGCAGTATTGTTCACTAATATTGCTTTTTGGGTAATGTTGTATTATTTTGCAGCACTTAATCTTCCCGGATGGACTACCAAGAACTGGTTACCGACTATGGTATCCGATACATTGAATATGGATATGGAGTTCGCAGGACCGCTCTCTACCACCACCTTAGCCCTTTCCTCATTCGTCGGGGTATTTCTTGGTGGGTTTATCTCCGACAAGTGGGTACAAAAGAATATGAAAGGAAGAGTTTACACCAGTGCTACCGGATTGTCATTGATCGTTCCCGCTCTTCTATTAATGGTTTACGGAAATAGTATTGCATTTATTGTAGCAGGAGCCATACTCTTCGGACTTGGCTTCGGTATGTACGATACCAATAATATGCCGATTCTTTGTCAGTTCATCCCCTCGCGTTATCGCGCCACCGGCTACGGGCTCATGAATTTTGTCGGAATTGCTGCCGGAGCTATTATCACCAACGAACTGGGCAAAGCATTTGAAGCTAATTATAAAGACCTTGTCTTTTTGATAATGATCCTCTCTGTATGTCTGTCCATATTCCTGCAGTTGAAAGTTCTGAATCCTAAAACTATGGATATGACGGACGAATTAATGGCTGAATCGAAGAATAAATAAAAACATAAACTGAACAATTATGAAATATACAGACTCATTTCGCAGATTAATCAAACTACCTGCAAGCATTATCATGTTCTTGCTATGTTGTTTAGTATCTTACAGTTGTGGCGGTTCGGATGACGGAATATCCGAACCACCGGGAAACTCCGGTACAGACCCTGCACCGGATCCTGACGACCCGTCGGATGATTGGAGAACCCTCTACAATGGAATCATATTACCTTCCGTATGGCCACCGAAAAATATAAATATCAGTTCGTATGAGCCTATGAAAGTTCCTTATCTGGAAACTCCCCCGGAAGTGATACCTATTGATGTAGGACGTCAGCTATTTTTTGATAATTTCCTGATAGATAATACCGATCTGGAACGCAAATTCTATAAACCTAAGAAATACGCACAGAATCCTATACTAAAACCCGAAACGGCTTTGGAAACATCGAATATTCCCGGCGCTTCCGCCAAAGATGGCGGAGTATGGTGGGAGCCCAGAGAACAGATATTCAAAATGTGGTATGAAGCCGGATGGCTTAACAAGATGGCTTATGCAACCAGTAATGATGGTGTCAACTGGGTGCGCCCGGATTTGGGCAATGGCTCGAACGCGCTCCTGACATTGGCTAATTTCCCGGCAAACTCATCTGCTGTCGTATTGGATTATGATGCATCCGACAATGAAAGATATAAGATGTTCCTACGCTCGCCGAACGCTGACGCAACGGACAACGCCGGCTACTGCATGATTTCTTCAAATGGAAAGCAATGGAGCTGGTTTACGAAAACAGGTCCTTGTGGCGACAGAAGTACTATGTTCTATAATCCCTTCCGTAAGAAATGGGTATTCAGCATACGTACCCTGGGCGTACTGGGAAATTCTCCGCATGGAAGAGCCAGATATTACCGGGAGCACTCTGAATTCCTGACTGGCGCTGTCTGGACAAAAGCAGATGTAGTATTCTGGTGTAATGCGGATAATAAAGATACCCCGGATCCTGAATTCAACCTGCCACCGGAACTTTATAATCTGAACGCCGTAGGCTATGAAAGTGTCATGTTGGGATTACACCAGATTCTATTGGACGAAAATGAAATTGCCAAAGCAGCCAACAGGCCGAAAATCACAGAGTTGAAAGTTTCTTTCAGCCGTGACGGTTTCCATTGGGACAGGCCTTACAGAGAGGCATTTATTCCTGCCACCCGGGTACCCGGCAGTTGGGATCGCGGATATGTACAATCCGTAGGCGGTATCTGTACAGTTGTAGGTGACCAATTAAGATTTTACTATATCGGATTCAAAGGTGGAGATCCTTCAAGCTATATGCATTCAAACGGTGCTACCGGTATGGCCACCCTGCGCAGAGACGGATTTGCCTCCATGTCGACAACAGGAGAAGGCAGCCTGACTACTCGTCCTATAACCTTCAGCGGAAAATACTTGTTCGTCAATGTCAACTGTCCGGCAGGTGAACTGAAAGTAGAAATCCTGGATAAGAACAATAAGGTTATTAATGGATTTTCAGCGGATAAATGTAAAGCCGTTAGTATAGACTCTACTATTCAACAGATAGAATGGAACGGAAGCAGCGACTTATCTTCATTGGCCGGTCAAGAAGTAAGGTTCAGATTCAAACTTAAGAATGGGGATTTATATGCATTCTGGGTAAGTCCGAGTACCAATGGTGAAAGTAACGGATATGTTGCCGGCGGCGGTCCCGGATATACTAGTAATAAGGATACGGAAGGGAAAAAAGCATACGAGAAAGCAAGTGGTTTTCAAAAGTTTTAACTCCTAGAAAGTTATAACTCCTAGAAAACACAAAAGCCACAGGAAACTTGTTATTATCCTGTGGCTTTTAGCTTATGTCATTCTTATACTACTACAATTTACAATCAGACCGTAATATCCAACAAAACGTCTCCTTTCACATTCAGCACCTTAATCCTCAATTCATCCTTCTTCTTTTCCAGAATCATCACCGTAGCGCCATCCATCTTATACCCGCCACCGATAACAACCGGATAATTATTGCCCAGCTCACCTTTCGGATGATAAGCATATTTATGAGTATGTGCATTCAGACTGACATTGAAAGGGGCTTTCTCTAATAATTTAGTCCATAAGTCGGCGCAAAGATTCACTCCATCATTGCCATAAAGCGGAATATGATGGATAAGAACACGCTTCTTCGCTTTCTTAAATTCTTTGGCAGAAAGTTCTTTTTTCAGGAAATCCACTTGTTCATTACGCAGTTGGGTAAAATCATTCAAGCCATAATACACCCAGTGAGAGTCCAGTTTGTCCTCACCGCAGTCCAGCATGACAATGCGGGTATCCCCCCAGTTGAAAGAGCCATAGGTCTTATCTCCTACATAGTCGTAGTGGTCGCGTAAACCAATAGAGTAGGCATTTCGTATTTCATGATTACCTCGCATAAAGAAAGTCGGTATGCGGTCGCCACGAACCCCTTCGGTCAGTTCGCTGATAAAAGTGGTAGCTTGCTCATGATCGACAGGGTCGTCCACACAGTCACCGTTGAAAACAACGAAGTCATAATCCACATTCTGTATTTGTTTGCATAAGGCACGGAAAGTTTTCGTGTGCTGATGCAAATCATTGAAGACAACAGCAGTAAAAGAATCCGCATCCATTTCCGGAAGAGTAAACTCACTAAAAGACGACTGTGCCGTATTGCCGAACACCTTTTTATATGCCTGGTAAAGCAGCATTTCTTGTGAGCATACACGGTAATAGTATTTCTGACCGGGTTGCAGGTCATTGACACGGATTTTATGCAGCTTGTTATTGCAAACCACTTGTCCGTCAACAATGGTACGTGCACGTTTCAGTTGAGTAGTGTCCGTTCCATATTCTACCCAGCAATAAGCAGGTACAGTAGTTTCCCACATCACAGTTATGCCATTACCTACCGGATTCTGCAAATAAGGTTTAGTGCGAAATATTTTATTTTCCTTTTCAGCAGTCCGGAGTTCTACTAATATAGGACGATGGTCGGAAGCCATAGGTTCATGCAACACCTGCGCAGATATAAGAGCAAAACCGTTTACATTGGATTTTAATGTCGCAATATAGTCTATCGTTTCCTTTGGCTCAGGAGCCGGATAAGTATGCTGTTTGGGATTGGAAAGAATCTGAAAATCCTTTTGCAGCTCTTTAATAAAGTCGGATTCAGGTTCGGCATTCATATCTCCGGCCAGGAAAAGAGGCTTTTTATAAGGAGTAGTAAACGATTTCACAATCTTCAATGATTCCATTCGGTCTTCTTCCGTCAGCGACATATGAGTGCAACAATAAATATAATCTTCAAACTCTGCGAGAATCAGGGCACGTGCTTCTTCTCTTCCCGGCAAGGGGATAGTTTGCAGACGCACTGGAACTTGCCTGGTCAGTAACCCGATTCCATATTTTCCACCATCATAATCGATAGCAGGTGCAAAGTAAGCATGCATTTGTGTGCGTTCGGCAATTTCACCTAAGACATACTTCTGTCCGCTCCGGTTCGTCATGCTGTCTACTTCCTGTATGGCTACCACATCGGGAGAAGCGTTGTTTATCACATTCGCTACACGCTGGAAATCACAGACATCATCCATGCCATTTGCATTTTTGATATTGTAGGTCATCAGTTTTAATGTATTCTGAGCCTGTAACGGAAAAATAAATAGAGTAGCAATAATTAATAAAAGATTCTTTTTCATGTTTCTCATTTTGGGGGTTAATGTTAAGCGGCTCAAAGGTAGTGAAAAAACAAAAAGCCGCAAAGATATGTGTCCATACCTTTACAGCTTTTACCATGAATTGCTTGTGTGTGTCTATTATATCTGCACGTTTCAAATAACGCCCCGCACCCTGTCATCAAATGCGGAAAGCGCAGCTTTCGCCCCTTCTCCCATAGAGATAATGATTTGCTTATAAGGTACGGTCGAAACATCTCCGGCTGCATAGATACCTGTCACGTTAGTTCGACAGTGCGCATCAATCACAATCTCACCCGGACGATTGGTTTCCACCACTTCGCGGAATGCGCTGCTATTGGCAGAAAGCCCGATTTGCACAAATACTCCGTCGAGTTCCACCAGACGTTCTTCCTCCGTTTTACGGTCCTTGATACGTAAAGCAGTCAGTTTATCACCGTTTCCTACCACTTCGGTAGTTTGTGAGCTGACAAAGACTTCTACGTTCGGTAATGTTTTAAGCCGTTCCTGAAGTACGTTATCTGCCTTCAGTTCATCCATAAATTCGAAGACGGTTACTTTAGAGCAGATACCTGCCAAATCTATTGCCGCTTCGATTCCTGAATTTCCACCGCCAATTACCGCTACGTGTTTTCCTTTATAGAACGGACCGTCACAATGGGGACAGAAAGCAACGCCACGACCGATATACTCCGCTTCTCCCGGAACATTCAGCCTACGCCAGCTTGCGCCGGTCGCAATAATCAATGCCGGAGCCAGGAACTTTTCACCGACAGAAGTAGTTACCTGTTTCTGCTTTCCAAGTATTTCTACTTTCTCCACTTTACGATGCTCCAACAAATCCACCGGATAACGCAGTAAATGAGTTTTCAGATTATCAGCCAGCTCATTTCCTGTTGTTTCGGGTACAGAGATTAAATTCTCGATGCCGACAGTTTCCTTCACTTGTCCGCCGACACGTTCGGCTACGATAGCTACACGCAATCCTTTACGAGCCGAATAAATGGCAGCCGATACTCCCGCAGGACCTCCTCCGGCAACAATCACATCATATTCTTTTACCTCAGCCACCGCTTTAGTTTCATCAACACCGTATTGTCCTTCCAATTTCGCAAGCAGCTCGCCAAATTCGCCGCGACCTACATGCAGCAGTTTACCATCTGCAAATACGGAAGGAACTCCCTGTATCTTCAACGCGTCTACTTCGTCCTGATAAAGCGCACCGTCTACCATCTCATGGGTAATGGAAGGATTCAGCGTTGTCATCGCATTCAAAGCCTGCACGACATCAGGGCAGTTCGTACAAGTCAGCGAGACGTAAGTTACCAAATGTATCGGGCCTTTCAATGCTTTCACCCGGTTGCAGACAGCCTCATCGGGGAAGTTCTTTCCTTTACCGTCCAGATTCAAGATAGCCAACAATAACGAAGTAAACTCGTGCCCGTTGGGGATTCCCCGGAAAGTGATTCCTGTACGGTCACCGTTCTTCAATAAAGTAAATTTGAGTCCGCTTCCTTCATTCACTACACAAGTGATATGGTCGGAGCAGTCCGCTACATCTCCCAGCAGTTCAACCAGTTCAGTTCTGTTTTCGTGACTGGATGATACGGATATATCAAAAGTAAAGTTCTCCTCCAGTCCGGCAAAGATACCCTTCAATTGTTCTTTTAATGCAGATTCTAACATACCTGTTCTCCTTTCGTTTTTTGAGAAGAAAGGCCGGCAGCGTCTCCCGTTACCGGCCTTTCATAATCATCATTATCAAGATCTATCAAATCTTACCTACCAGATCGATGCTTGGTTTCAGAGTTGATTCACCCTTCTTCCACTTGGCCGGACAAACTTCTCCGTCGTGAGTCGCTACAAACTGTGCAGCTTCTACCTTACGAAGCAATTCGCTCGCATCACGGCCAATGTTGTTATCATTCAGTTCTACCACTTTAATCTTTCCTTCCGGATTGACTACGAATGTACCGCGGTATGCCATACCCTCTTCTTCGATATATACTCCGAGTGCACGACACAGAGCGCCTGTCGGGTCTGCCAACATCGGGTATTGAATCTTGCGGATACTTTCAGAAGCATCATGCCAAGCTTTGTGTACGAAGTGAGAATCAGTACTTACCGAGTAGATTTCTACGCCCATCGCTTTGAACTGCTCGTACTTTTCAGCCATATCCACCAATTCAGTAGGACATACGAAAGTAAAGTCGGCAGGATAGAAAAACAGAATCGCCCATTTACCTTTCAGGTCGTTGTTGGTTACAGTCTTGAAAGCTCCGTTTTGAAAAGCCTGAACACTAAATTCAGGAAGTTGAGAATTTAAAATTGGTTCCATAATCTTTATTGCTTTTATTGTTATTAATTGATTTGACTTATAACATCAGAAACTTCGTTTTGTTTCTTGTTTCTGATGCAAAGATAAGGGGCGGGCAACTGCCCTGCAAAGAAAGTCCAATCGAATAATTCTATGCGCTGATAGATGAAATTTATCATTCAACTTCCGGACAGATGTTGAATGATTCGTAGGCTGGGGCAATGTCCATCCGATATTTTTTATAATTTTGCGTACGGAAACATACTAATTGAAACCAGCTATATATGATTATGAAACATCCTCTTGACCAATTCCTATATTGCCCCGAATGTGGTTCTTCGCATTTCGAGGTCAACAATGAAAAATCCAAGAAATGTGCCGACTGCGGCTTTGTCTACTACTTCAATCCATCCGCCGCTACCGTGGCGCTGATTCTGAATGAAAAGAATGAGCTGTTAGTCTGCCGACGCGCCAAAGAGCCCGCCAAAGGGACGCTCGACCTTCCCGGCGGCTTTATTGATATGGATGAAACAGGTGAAGAAGGCGTGAGCAGAGAAGTGCTGGAAGAAACAGGGTTGAAGGTCGAGAAAGCGACCTATCAGTTCTCTCTGCCGAACATCTATATCTATTCCGGTTTTCCTGTCCATACACTCGACATGTTCTTTCTCTGCACCGTAAAAGATATGAGCCATTTCTCGGCAATGGATGATGTGGCAGATTCTTTCTTCCTGCCTTTATCGGAGATACGTCCGGAGGATTTCGGGTTGGATTCCATCCGGCGGGGACTTATACGGTTTCTGCACCGGCATAGCTAACCACAGGATTTACAAAACTTTCGGTTTGCAAATTACGTTCTAAGTAGAAAAAGGTGTATCTTTGTAACATTAGAATTCTAAATCTATCCTAGTCATGAGCAAGATTTACCCCATCGGAATACAGAACTTTGAGAAGATTCGCAGAGACGGATACTTCTACATTGATAAAACCGCCTTAGTCTATCAAATGGTAAAGACAGGCAGCTACTTCTTCCTGAGCCGTCCGCGCCGCTTTGGGAAAAGCTTGTTAGTGTCTACCCTCGAAGCCTACTTTGAAGGCAAGCGCGAACTCTTTGAAGGACTCGCGATAGAGAAACTGGAAAAAGACTGGACAAAGCATCCGATATTGCACATAGACCTCAATACCGAAAAGTATGAAAATCTGGAAAGTCTGGAAAATATTCTGAACGACACTCTTTACAAATGGGAAAAGGTGTACGGCACCGAGCCCTCCGAAACCTCGCTGCCTCTCCGTTTCAAGGGTATCATCCGCCGTGCTTATGAGCAGACCGGAAATCGTGTTGCCATTTTTGTTGATGAATATGACAAACCCATGCTGCAAGCTATCGGCAACGAAGAACTGCAAAAAGCTTTCCGCAACACTTTGCAAGCTTTTTACGGAGCTATCAAAACGATGGACGGCTACATAAAGTTCGCCTTTCTGACAGGTGTCACCAAGTTTGGCAAAGTAAGTGTATTCAGCGCGTTAAACAATCTGATAGATTTATCTATGGACGAGCGTTATGCAGCAATATGCGGTATGACGGAAAAAGAAATCCATGACAATCTGGAAGAAGACCTGCTCGAACTTGCCGACAAACAGAAAATGAGTTATGAAGAAGTATGCCGTGAATTAAAGACGTGTTATGATGGGTATCATTTCGTCGAAAATTCTGTCGGCATATACAATCCGTTCAGCGTGCTTAATACATTCTTCAAAATGAAGTTCGGCAGTTACTGGTTTGAAACAGGAACACCGACTTATCTGGTGGAATTATTAAAAGCCCATCACTATGACCTGCACTGTATGGCGCATGTAGAAACCGATGCGGACATACTGAACAGTGTCGATTCGGCTTCGACCAATCCTATTCCTGTGATTTATCAAAGTGGATATCTCACTATAAAGAAATTCGATGAACGCTTTGGCATATATCGCCTGGGGTTTCCAAATCGCGAAGTAGAAGAAGGGTTTATGAAGTTCCTGCTTCCATTCTATGCGAACACAAATAAGGTAGAATCACCTTTTCAAATTCTAAAGTTTGTCCGCGAGGTGGAGAGTGGCGATTATGAATCTTTTTTCCGCCGCCTGCAAAGCTTCTTTGCCGATACCCCCTATGAGTTAATACGCGACCAGGAATTACATTATCAAAATGTACTGTTCATCGTTTTCAAGCTTATCGGTTTCTATGTAAAGGCAGAGTACCACACATCGCAAGGTCGCATCGACCTCGTGCTGCAAACCGATGAGTTTATATATGTAATGGAATTTAAACTGGAAGGCAGTGCCGAAGAAGCTCTCAGACAAATAAACGAAAAGAATTATGCGCAACCTTTTGCAGCCGACCCTCGTAAGTTATTCAAGATAGGGATTAACTTCAGCAGCCAGACAAGGAATATTGAGAGGTGGATTGTAGAATAATACAAGAGTTGGGAAAGTGAAGTACAAGAGCTGATAAAGTAAAGTACAAGAACGAGACAGAAGAAGTACAAGACTTTAACAAGTGAAGTAGACGAATCAGATAGAAGAAGTACTTAGTTTAAATCCGAACAGGCTCTTTTGATAGCTTTTATCCCATCCAACAAAAAGTAGTCAAAGCCGCTTTCAGCTTTCAGTTTTCTCTGTAATTCCCTGTTCATCGGCGTTCCGGCTGAAAGCACTCATAAAAGTATCCTTTCAGCCTTCAGCTTCTCAAAAGCTCACCAAAATCAATAAATAAATTAAACACATGCATCTATACTAATATATTGGCTTATAACCAACATATTGGACATATAGATCCACCGTACTGTATATATATTGCCACCATGGTGTACATATATAGCCACCACAATGGATATATATACCCATTAAACAGCTTGATGTCTGCGCTGTGCATGTATCTATTCTATACCCAGCCCATACCTCTTCTGAGCACCGGGCATATCGAATTCGCCCCACGGTTCAGAGGTTCTGTTCCCACGGATTAGCACCTTTGTTCCCGCAAATCAGAGCCTCTAATCTATAAGAACAGAGGTTCTGATGTGTGGGAACAAAGCCTGTATTTTTATTAAACAGAGCCTCTGTTTTTGCAAAATCGGGAAACTGAAAGCAAAACAAGGTGATTTCAGCAGGTGCTTTCAGCCGGAACACCGATGAACAGCGAATTACAGAGAAAACTGAAAGCTGAAAGCGGAGAAGTTGATGAAAAGTTGGATTTAACCCAAAACCTATAAAAAGACCATTTAAAACCAAGGCACACAATCAGCCCATAATCTTAAATAAGTATATTATACCACTCAAAATGAGAAGAATAGCATGACTTTCATTATCTTTGTAATCGTCATTAATTTAATGGCCATTAAATTAACCGCCATTAAGAATAAAGCCTACAGTATGAAATTTTATGACCGAAAGAAAGAAATAGCGATAAATCTGATAGCCCTCAACCGATTCAATAAAACCGCCCTTATCGGAGAAGTAAAAAGAAACCCCAGAAAAAGAAGCATCTCCGTGTTGGAAAAGAAGAGCGAAACTTTACATAAAGAATTAAATGATTATAAAATAACTTTCAAAGGATTGTCTTTGGAAGATATGTAGTACTTTTGCATAAATACCCGATTATGAAAAAAGAAATTACCAGACTCATTTGTGCGGCTATCTGCTGCGCACCCATTATAGGATTTGCCCAGACAGGTGACAAGTTCACCTCGACTGACAACCTTTATAAAGAAGGAAAAGAACTTTTCCAGGAAAAGAATTATGCCGCTGCCCTGCCGGCACTGAAGGCATTTGTAAAACAAAAGCCAACAGCCAGCCTTCTTCAGGATGCGGAGTATATGCTGGTCAGCTCGGCATACGAATTGAACGACAAGAACCGTATCGAACTGCTCCGCAAATATCTCGACCGTTATCCTGATACGCCTTACGCCAATCGAATTTATTCATTGTTGGCTTCCTGCTATTTCTACGAAGGAAAGTACAATGAAGCAATGGCGCTCTTTAATTCTACCGACCTCGATTTGCTCGGCAATGAAGAACGGGACGACCGCACGTATCAATTGGCTACCTGCTATCTGAAAACTGATAATTTGAGAGAAGCAGCCATCTGGTTTGAGACTCTCCGCGCCAACAGCCCGAAATATGCAAAAGATTGCGATTATTACATATCTTATATCCGTTACACACAGAAACGCTATAACGAAGCATTGAAAGGTTTCCTTCCGCTACAAGACAATCCGAAATACAAGGCACTCGTTCCTTATTATATTGCCGAGATTTATGTACAGCTCAAAAACTATGATAAGGCACAGATTGTAGCACAGAATTATCTGTCGGCTTATCCGAACAATGAACATGCAGCGGAGATGTACCGTATCCTCGGAGATGCTTATTACCACTTCGGGCAATATCACAAAGCGGTAGAATCATTCAATGAATATTTGAATAAAGACCATTCGGCTCCCCGCCGGGATGCTCTTTATATGTTGGGACTTTCTTACTACCAGACGAAAGTCTATTCCAAAGCAGCCGAAACACTCGGTAAAGTGACAACTACCAATGATGCGCTTACACAGAATGCTTACCTGCATATGGGTCTCTCCTATCTGCAACTGGCAGAAAAAAACAAAGCCCGCATGGCTTTTGAACAGGCAGCAGCGTCCAACGCCAATATGCAAATAAAAGAACAGGCGGCTTACAACTACGCACTCTGCCTGCATGAGACTTCTTTCTCCGCTTTTGGTGAATCTGTTACCGCTTTCGAGAAGTTCCTGAACGAATTTCCGACTTCACCTTATGCTGAGAAAGTCAGCAGCTATCTGGTGGAAGTTTACATGAATACCCGTAGCTACGATGCGGCTTTGAAATCAATAGACCGGATTGCCAAACCAAGTGCGCAGATACTAGAAGCCAAACAGAAGATACTGTTCCAATTAGGTACGCAATCCTTTGCAAACGCTGACTTCGAACAGGCTCTGAAATATCTGAATCAGTCCATCGCCATCGGACAATACAATCGTCAGACAAAAGCAGACGCTTACTACTGGTGCGGAGAATCTTATTATCGCCTCAACCGGATGATGGAAGCCGCGCGTGACTTCAACGCTTATCTGCAACTGACCACCCAGCCCAATAACGAAATGTATGCGCTGGCTAATTATAACCTGGCATATATCGCTTTCCACCGGAAAGACTATACACAGGCAAGCAATTATTTCCAGAAATACGTCCAACTGGAAAAAGGTGAAAATACAACGGCTTTAGCCGATGCATACAACCGTATCGGTGACTGTCACTTGCATGTGCGCAATTTCGAGGAAGCCAAACATTACTATTCGCAAGCAGAACAGATGAATACTCCTTCCGGAGATTATTCTTTCTACCAACTGGCTCTTGTATCCGGTCTACAGAAAGATTATACCGGTAAGATTACTTTGCTGAACCGGCTGGTGGGAAAATATCCCGCTTCTCCTTATGCCGTGAATGCTATTTACGAGAAAGGACGGTCTTATGTATTGATGGATAATAACAGTCAGGCAATTACCTCTTTCAAGGAGTTGCTGAACAAATATCCCGAAAGCCCGGTCAGCCGGAAAGCAGCGGCAGAAATCGGCTTGCTGTATTATCAGAAGGGGGATTACAATCAGGCTATTGAAGCCTATAAGCAGGTCATCGAGAAATATCCGGGCAGTGAAGAAGCCCGTATGGCCATGCGTGATTTAAAGTCGATTTATGTAGACTTGAACCGCATAGACGAATTTGCAGCTTTGGCTAATGCCATGCCGGGACATATCCGCTTCGATGCCAACGAACAGGATTCACTGACCTATGCCGCCGCAGAAAAGATTTATATGCGGGGACGGATGGAAGAGGCAAAGACAAGTCTCAACAAATACTTGCAGACTTTCCCGGAAGGGGCTTTCAGCCTGAATGCACATTATTATCTTTGCCTGATTGGGAACGAACAGAAGAACTATGATATGATTCTTCTCCACTCCGGCAAATTACTGGAATATCCGAACAATCCGTTTGCGGAAGAAGCCCTTATCCTGCGTGCCGAAGTGCAGTTCAACCAACAACAGACAGCGGAAGCATTAGCTAGTTATAAGATGCTGAAAGAGAAAGCGACCAACGTAGAACGTCGCCAGCTTGCTGAAACAGGAATACTTCGCTGCGCCTTCCTGTTGAGGGATGATATTGAAACCATCCATGCTGCCACCGACTTACTGGCAGAAGCCAAACTCAGTCCTGAACTGAGAAATGAAGCTCTTTATTATCGTGCTAAGGCTTATGTCAAACAAAAGGCGGACAAGAAAGCGATGGATGACTTCCGCGAATTGGCAAAGGATACTCGTAATCCATACGGTGCCGAAGCTAAATATCTGGTTGCACAGTCATTGTATGATGCGAAAGAATATGCTGCTGCGGAAAAAGAACTGCTTAACTACATAGAACAAAGCACGCCGCACGCCTATTGGCTGGCACGTAGCTTCGTCCTGTTGTCCGATGTGTATGCCGCTATGGGTAAAGACCTTGACGCACGTCAGTATCTATTGAGCCTGCAACAAAATTACCAAGGCAACGACGACATAGAAAGTATGATTGAAAGCAGACTCGCTAAGTTGAAAGGTGAAAATTGAGAATTAAAAAATAGAAAAGTATGAAACGATCTCTTTATATAATAGGCGGACTTGCATTGGCGATTTCCATGCCGTCCGACCTTCAAGCCCAAACTACCCAGCCCAAGGATACGACCATGAATCGTACCGTTGTTGTGGAACAAGAATATAACCCGGATATTATGGATGCTTCGAAAGTAAACGTCCTGCCCAAAGTGGAAGAACCGACGGTAAGCAAGAAAGAAGTAGAGTATGCTACGACTTTCTTTCCGGCAACTTCTATCCCGGCGGGTCTGATAAATCCTTATACCGGAAAAGAAATCCAGCCGGGAAGCACTCCCGGATATGTACGTGCCGGATACGGTAATTTAGGCAATCTGGATATTCTTGCCAATTATTTATTCCGTCTCTCGGATAAAGACAAACTGAATGTACGTTTCCAGATGGACGGAATGGACGGAAAGTTGACTCTTCCCTTCACAGACAACGAAAAATGGAACGCTTTCTATTATCGTACACGTGCAAACGTGGATTACACACACCAATTCAACAAATTGGATTTGAATGTTGCCGGAAACTTCGGTCTGAGCAACTTCAATCTCAAACCGGGAAGTGTAAACAGCAAACAGAAATTCACTTCCGGTGACTTTCATGCAGGTATTCATTTTATCGACGAAACTGCACCGCTCCGTTTCAATGCCGAAACGAATCTGTTGATGTATGAACGTCAGCATAACATGATTAATGAGAATGAAGTCAATACAGCTCTTAAAGAAACAATCATACGTACCAAAGGCGATGTCACGGGAGCTATCGGTGACCAACAATCGGTGACTATCGCTTTGGAGATGAATAATCTTCTGTATAGCGGATATACAAAGAATACCGCTACCGGAGACGAGTTTTTCAAGAACTATACAACGCTTCTTCTGAATCCTTATTACGAACTGGATAACGATGACTGGAAATTACACATCGGAGCCAATGTAGACTTATCTTTCGGATTCGATAAATCTTTCCGTGTTTCACCGGATGTTACTGCACAGTATATCTTCTCCGACAGCTATGTGCTTTACGCAAAAGCAACAGGTGGCAAGCAACTGAATGATTTCCGAAGATTGGAGAATGTCTGTCCTTACGGAGAACTGCCGGGGGCGAATACCACTGCTACTTTGGGATATGTACAACGTCCTTATGACACTTACGAGCAGATCAATGGCAGCGTCGGATTTAAAGCAAGCCCTTATCCGGGAGTCTGGTTCAATGTATATGGCGGTTATCAGAACTTGAAGAATGATTTATCCTATTTTGGTTTCGACGATTCAACTGTCCCTCGCATTGAATATCTTGGTTTCGCTCAAGATAATACGGACAATTTCTACCTCGGTGGTGAAATCAGCTACGATTACAAAGACATTCTGGGAATATCAGCCAAATATACCTATCGTAATTGGGACAGCAAAAATGAAAAGGCATTATTGGTGGTAAAGCCTGTCAGTGAAATGTCCTTCAATGTACGTATTCATCCGATTTCCGCTCTTAATGTGAATCTCGGTTATGATTATATCAGCCGGGAAGAAGTAGAAGATTATCTCAAAATGACTGCAATCAACGATTTGCATATCGGAGCCAGCTACAATGTGTTCAAAGGAGTATCCGTTTATGCACAAGTACACAATCTACTGAATAAGAAATATCAATATTATCTAGGCTATCCTGCCGAAGGATTCAATTTCTTAGGGGGATTGAGTTTCCGGTTCTAATGTTATTAAAATAAGTTTGAATGCTTTTACTATCAAAAGTGCCTTACTTCAATCAGCATCATAAGGTGATTAAACTAATTGAAGTAAGGCACTTAGCACAAAGCAACTAGCACTTGCAGGATTTAGAATTCCCGAATATTTGCCATCTACGAGTTCGCTATTTATTTTTCATTTTAGCAAAGAGAACCACATTGTTTCCGTCTTCATCCAACGACTTCACTAATGCTTGAGTACGTTTCCGTACATCACTGGGAAGCTCTTTCCGTGCCAGCTCTTTTTCTAGTGTCTCTTTTAATTGTGCAGGTTCCATGTTGGCAATATAATAGCCATTACCGAACGAAGGCCATATCTGCATCTTCTTCGTTCCCAGGAAATCATTATACAAATGGAAATAGTTGCCGTGCAGGGTTTGTTTGTCTACGATATATTTGGCCGGTTTACTTCCACTCCAGGTATTTGCCGACACTTGCACCGGAACAGAAACATCTCCGACAAAGTGACGCGGATATTCGGTATAACCATGCCATGGAATTTTTTCCTTATTCGGATAATTCGCTGTAAACCGGGCTTCGAGCCTATTTTGCTGCGCATTATAATGATACAAACTATCCACACGCGGAGAAGGTACGATAGTCATCAACATAACGCTGTAATCGGGAGTGTTCTTGTCCATAAATACTTCATTGCTGAAATCACGCGGAACCGTGAGATGCCGGGCAGGAATAAAATTTTTGCGTTTTCCTTCAAAATCCTGCGTCCATACTACAGCCGGAGAACCCTGGAAAGGCAGTGTTGTCACCGTTACTTCCGACTTCCCGGTGTCGACTCTGAATTGCCCTTTAAGAACGCGCAGACACAAAGGAATGGGAGTTTGCGGAACTCCTTTCAAGTCGAAGACCAGCAGTTTATCACTTTGCCAAGGTAGAATATAAATACGGTTGTGTGCCTCGTCCAATTGTTCGGAGTAGGTGTTTGCATACTCATTCGGCCCTTGTCCGTAAGCCCCGATAGTAGTGATGAATTTGCCGTCACGGGTGAAAAGCTTGTATGGAGTCTGTTTTTTGTTACTCACCAAGATATAATTATCACTGACTGTGGTACGAACCCAGCCTCCTACCAATGCCTCATCCTTATCTTCCAACTTCACCACTTGAAGTTCTTCGGTCAAATAACTAAGTGGTATATCCACGGTATCTTTCAACGCTTTTAAATCACAGGAAATCAACGTCCCAGTAGGTGTTGTGATTCGCTTTGCCGCAACTGGAGACAGAGCCAAAGGGTCTTTTGTCGCTTCACTATTGCATATAAAAGCAACCAATTAAAATAGACAAAAAGTACACAAAGTCAAAATCATAATTTTCTTTTTCATACGAACATGTATTTAGTTAGTTTCAAATGAATATTGGGACAAAAGTAGAGGGAAACCAACTGAAAAACAAAAAATGTGGCGGACAAAAAGAGTAACACGTATTGCCGACATACCATTGATTATCAATACAATAAACAACAACTCCATTCATTAAGAGGTGGACAACTCTACTGAAACGACCCAAATCAACAGCTAAAACGCCTTAAGAAAACTGTCTAAACTTACATTTTCATCTATAATCCCCAACTTGTCTGTTTTAATACGATATTTGCGTTTTGTAATGGCTGCTTTACTAACACAATAAATATCTGAAAGGTCTTGCATGTTAACATTAATCTTGACGAGACAACAGAAACCGATATCCTTATTGTTCAATGACGGATAGGTTTGTTCCAGCCTTGCCGCAAAATGGTCAAAAGCTTCGTTGACAACAGAAATCACCTCTATCCACTCCGCATCGGTCACCACTATCTTTCGACTAGAAGCCACCTCATCCTGACTTTCATCATTATGGAGCGAAGGTAATTTCCGGAAAAAGGCTATCCGTCTGAAAAGTGCCTCACGCAATTCCGCTTCTTTATTTTGCAAACGGATTTCTTTCTCCCGTAGTCCGCTTAGCTCCGCCTCTTGATGCAGCAAAAGATTTTCCCGTTGCAGCCGTTTCTTCTTCTCCTTCTGATAAAAGAAAAACGCTATAAAACCAATACCAAGCAAAGCTGTTACAATGCCCAGCATCCATAGTTCTTTTTCGCGTTGTTTCAAATGCAACTGGTAGAGTTCGTTTTTTAATTTAAGCTCATTATATTCTCTTCTTTGTATTTCCGCCTTGGTACTAGTCAGTATATCGTCCTTGATCTTATTTTCTTTTTGCTTGATATAGAAAGCCTGTTCCGGATATTCTTTCTCATTGATTAAGTTAAATAAGAGCGCGTTCGCTTCCACGGCAATAAAATCTGAAGAGGAAGTCGCAGCCTGCTGATAGTAATACTTGGCAGAGTCCACTTGATTCAAAGCCGCATAAGATTTGCCGCGAAGGAGAAAATAGTGCGGAATGACATGACGGCTATGTCGTTGAGCTGACAATTGACGAAGATACAATTGTGCTGCCTGGAAATCTTTTCTTTCCAAACTGGTAGTCAATAAGTTCTCCAATATATGATAATTCAAATATCGGTAATTGGGAGAATCCGCAAACTCTTCCATTAGTTGCAGAGATTCTTGTGTATACCTGTCATGCTCCTGCACCTTTTCCAAAAGTTGAAAATATAACTTACTTGCAGAAAAATAGGCAAGAGTATCTTTGTGCTTACGAGTTAGCTGCCGACTGCTGTCTGCCATGTCCAACGCCTGTTCATAATCCTTATTTCTTGAATATGCCACTCTTTTAAGACCATACAATTGTGTTCTTAATGTATCATTCAGCAATCGTTCGTGCAGAAGAGCATCCGAAAGCAATAATGTAGAATCCGGCTGGTTCCGATATAAATAGGAAGCACTCTGCTCCACGCGTGCTTGCAAACATTGAGATAACTGTCTATTTTGCGTATAGTGATGAATGGCAGTCTGCAATAAAGAATCTACAGGTTTCCCGGTCTTCCACAAAGTTGCCTTATAGAATAAAAAGTAATAATCTCCCTGCTGCTTAGAAGATAAATTCTCCGGCTTGTCTATTTGTTGCAAATAAAAGAATATACTATCGACGGAAACATTCTCCATCTGCATAGCCTTCTTCAAAAGAGAAGATGGGGCATGCTGACAACCGACCAGCATGATGAGCCATCCGGTGAACAGAAATATACTACAATGATACTTATTTTTATTCATATTATATTATGAAATCTCTTACACTGCTTTTATATACACCACCGAACGCCCCAACCCATATTTCTGCAACACGCCTTGTTCGATAAAAGCATTGATATCCTGCAGTGCCTGCTTTTTAGTTTTCCCCGTAAGTCTCATATAATCTTGTCGGTTAATACATGGATGCTCTTCAAAAAAAGAGTTTAAGCGTTGCAAGCATTTCTTTTCATCCAACGGATTTTTCACACGAAAAGGTGAATTGCAGCGTTGAAGTTCCAATGAAGTCTCAATATCTTTCTTAAACTGACGATTAATCCGTAAATTGATACCTTTAAGAGATACCGATGGAGAACGTAAGTCTTCCGGTTCCACCACCTTTTTGTCAACACTTAGGGAAAGAGAGAAATAACCGATATCCCCCAGCTCTACCGAAAAACCTTTCAGAAGCAAATGCTTCAACGTGCTCGAAATTGCTTCAATAGAGCCTACCAACTGCGCATGAGGAATATGCTCAAGGGCTGTCACCATATCTATAAATTCACTTGCCGTATAGCTACCTTTCAATACCACACGTGCATGTAAAGGCAGTTCTTTCCCATCCTTATCAGGATTAGGGGTTTCATAGAGATCATAATTTACACTCATTATCTTTTCTTTTTTTATTAGGGAAGTTTAATTTCCCTTCTCTCTTATATTAGTATTCCAACCTGCAATTCAATTATCGTTCAACAAATGTGGAACGATTGTTCTATAAATGTAGAACTGTTGTCCGACAACTGTTGAACGATAATTGAGATGCTAATGAGGCAAATGTACGTAGAATAAATGTATATTATTCTATGCAAAGCGGATTTTTATTTCCACCATCTCATCTGTTTGTCTATTTCTTCATCCCTAATTATCGACACTCAATTCATGAACTTTAGATTTTACACAACCAACAGTTCAAACAAGTTCACTTTACTTCTTCAGCATTCAAATACTTTATGGCAGCTTCCAAAACTTCATCGCGCCCCTGGCGTATGCCTTGAATTGTACTTTTAACTTCAATATCAGGAAGAATGCCGATTTGTTGGTTTTCCGACTTATCGGGATAGTAATCTGAATCAGTATATTCCCACATGGATATTTCTACCGGCACGTTATTATTCCTGTGCAGAAAATAGTAGCTATGCTAGGTTCATCAAATAATGCCCATATACCCGAACGGTGAATATTCACCAATAATTATCCAAGATTTGAACGATATTTTCGTTCACTCTCAAAAGTTCTTTTTCAGCGCCAAAAAGATTGTGTATCATTTGTTTTTGCTACTTATTCTTCCTAATATTGTCCTATACTAAATGAAAACAATACGGATTAAACGATTCTCCCATGAAAAAACTACTCCTTCTGATAGTCGTACAAATCCTGTGTATGCACACATTCGTTGTGAATGCACAGCGTATTTTCTCCACTTCATACACGATGGACGACGGGCTGGCTGCCAACAGGGTATATAGTATCCTTCAGGATTCATGCGGTTTCATGTGGTTCGGTACGGACGACGGGCTGAGCCGGTTTGACGGAATCAAATTCAAGAATTACTATTTATCAGAATACATAAACGCTACGACAAGCAACAGCGTCAAGAAGATATTTATTGACCGCAGGGGTAAAATGTGGATCGGACTGGACAGCGGCATTGTCATTTATGATTCCCAAACGGATACGTTCAGGCCTTTCAACGCGAAAACAGAAACGGGGGAGACGATACAGACTTATGTTGTCGACATGATAGAAGACAATGACGGAGAAGTGTGGATTGCGACAAACGGCAAAGGACTTTACCGGTTTTCTCCTAATGACGAAATCAGGCTCCGTGTCTATCGGAACATTCCCGGAGAATCGAATTGTATCTCACAGAATATTCTGATGACATTGCAACAAGACAGTAAACAGAATATATGGATAGGTACGTATTCGGAAGGGTTATGCTGCTTCGACAAACACAAAAATACATTTGTCACTTACAAAAGAAGCAATCTGCCCGACAGTTTATCAGATAACTCTATCCAAAAAATATTAGAGGACTCACACGGCAACCTGTGGATAGGAACTTTCCAGAACGGGCTCGACTTATTTAATCCCGCAACACGGACATTTACCAATTATCAGGATAAAAGTCCGAACAACCTATTATATCATATTCACGATATTAAAGAATACCGGCCGGGAGAATTATTTATCTCGTCCGATAACGGCATAGGAATCTTCAAGGCAGACAAAGGAGAAATCATACAATCCGACAATCCGAATCTTAAGATAAGAACCGGAGCGAATAAGTTTATCTATTCTATTTATATAGATAAGGAAGAAAGCCTGTGGTTGGGGTCCTATTTCGACGGCATCAAGTTTTATTCGGCTTTTCAGAATAACTTTAAATATTATAGTTGCTCATTATCGGCTACCGCACAGGCAGGAAAGGTAGTGAATGTAATAAAAGAAGGCAAGGACGACCAATACTGGATAGGAACTGACGATAACGGAATTTTCCGGTTCAACGCCAAGACACAGGAAATCACGCCCTTCCGGGATGCAGCAAGTATAGGTACTACTTACTATTGCATACATGACCTGCTGGTAGACGGTGACAAATTGTATGCCGCCACTTATGGACGGGGGATGGAAGTATTTGATTTAAAAACCGGAAAAGTGGAAAGCTACCTGTATAATCCGGAAGATTCAACATCCATATCCTCTTCCCGGGTTTTCATATTATATAAAGCCAGCAACGGATACATCTACGTAGGTACTTCCAACGGTATCTGCTGCTATAATCCCCAACAAAAGAAATTTACCAGAATGGGGTCTTTTGCAGGCAGAATATCTGCTATCATAGAAGACTATCACGGAAAAATATGGATAGGAACAAGCATCAGCGGTCTTTACTCATACAACATCAAGACCGGGAAAACCACCGCCTATCAACGTTCGGACAACCCGAATTCAATCACTAAAAATGTGATTACCACATTAGCTATCGACAACAGAAAACGACTATGGGTAGGAACTTACGGACAAGGATTATGCAGATATAATGAAGATTCGGACAACTTCACCCGATATGACCATTTGGAACTGCCCAACAAAATCATCACTTCTATCATCCCCAAAGGAGATTTATTATGGATTAGCACTAATAAAGGACTTGCCGTATATAATCCCGACACGGAATATCTGAAAACTTACTCCAAATCAAACGGACTTTATAATGAGCAGTTTACGCCTCGTTCGGGAGTTGAATCTTCTGACGGGAAATTATTCCTGGGGTCAACGGGCGGCTTCTGCTATTTCTTTCCACAGGATTTGCGTGAAACACATACAATCCGCCTGTTGTTCTCACCAACATGACCATTTTCGGAAAGGAAATACAGGCTAATATACCCGACTCGCCTATCCAACGGTCTATCGGATATACGGATAAAATCATTCTGGAATACAACCAGTCCATGATAGGATTCGACTTTGCGGCTCTCAGCTATATCGCCCCTAAAGAAAACAACTACCAATATATGCTGGAAGGTTTGGACAGCGGTTGGCAATTCACTAAAGGAATCAACAATCATCTTTCTTATGCCAACCTTCCTGCCGGCGAATATGTGTTAAGAATCAAGGGAACCAACAGCGACAAAATATGGAGCAGTAACGAGATCCAACTAAAAATCAAAGTGCTGCCGCCATTTCTCCAGTCTCAACTGGCATATATTATTTATGCAATTATGCTGCTGATTATACTGTTACTCACCGTATGGTATTACATCAAGCGCACGGAAAAACGGCAGAAAGCACGCATGAAAAGGTTGAATGATGAAAAGGAAAAGGAACTATATAACGCAAAGATTGATTTCTTCACCAACATCGCCCACGAAATACGAACTCCGTTGAGCCTTATCATCGGTCCGCTGGAATATCTGATGAAGACCACGAGCATCAACAATGTCTACGGAGAATACCTGAGTATCATCGAACAGAACTATAAACGCCTGTACGCACTCGTCACCCAACTGCTGGACTTCCGGAAAGTGGATTCGGGAGCTTACAAACTGTCTTATGACTCTTACCGGGTGAAAGACACAATAGCCAAGGTCACCTGTATCTTCGAACTATCTACAAGACAAAAGAAAATAAGCATTGATACTTCATCAATCTCCGAAAAGCTGACTATGATCACAGATGAGGAAGCATTCACCAAGATTATCAGCAACCTGTTAAGCAATGCCCTGAAATACGCCAAAAGTAGGATTAGCGTCACTGCGATGGAAAATGATTCAGAAATAATAATTACCGTCACAGACGACGGTATCGGCATCACCGACCAGGAGAAGACTAAAATATTCGATGCTTTTTATCAGGTTAAAAACAACAGCGAACTGAATAAACTGGGAATCGGTATCGGACTCCACATGACACGCTCTCTTATCCAACTGATGAATGGTAAGATTGAAGCTAAAGACAGGGAAGACGGCAAAAGCGGGGTTGCCATTTCCGTACACTTCCCAAAACAAGCCGCCATCAGTGCCGCCCCACCAATGAAACGGGTAGAAGACACGATTATCGCAGAAATCAACGCGGAAGAAGGAGAGCCGGAAAGTGTTCTGCCGGATGAACCGATAAAGAAACAGTACGCCGTGATGGTAGTAGACGACAATCCGGAAATTCTTGATTTCCTCTCCAAGATATTGTCCGAGGAGTATTTTGTCATCTCCGCATCAAGCGGCGAAGAGGCTTTGCTGATTCTTGAAAAGAATAACATAGACCTTATCATCAGCGATGTGATGATGGAAGAGATGGACGGATTCGAGTTGTGCGGCAAAATCAAAACAGACATCAACATTTCCCATGTCCCTGTTATTCTCCTTACCGCAAAGACGGACACGGAAAGCAAGATTAAGGGACTGGAATCCGGTGCCGACGCCTACATAGAGAAACCGTTTTCCCCTTTCCATCTGAAAGCGCAATTGCGCAATCTGCTAAAGAAGAGGGAAAAGCAACAGAAAACATATGCTTCCACTCCATTGTCCGACTTGCACTCGGCTGTTCATAATAAGTTGGATGAAGAGTTTATGAAGAAATGCACGGATATTATATTGAATAATATCGAAGATTCGGAATTCTCCGTCAGCACGCTGGCACAGGAGCTGGGCATGAGCCGAACCTCGGTATTCACTAAAATCAAAGGGATTATCGGCATGACTCCCAATGACTTTATCAAAATCACCCGGTTGAAGGAAGCTTGCCGGATGATGATAGAGGGTGAATACAGGGTGACTGAAATAGGATTCCTTGTCGGCTTCAGTTCTTCTTCTTATTTTGCCAAGTGTTTCCAGAAACAATTTGGCATGCTGCCGACAGAGTTCCTCAAAAAAGCCAAGGAGAATCCTTCATCCATCATGGAGTAAACACACACGGGCAATCTGTTTTTCTCAAAACTAAATCTTAAGATTTACCAATGTTAATCTTAGCTTTTACACATGTAAATCTTAAGAATTTATTAAATTCTCCTTATATTATAAGGTAGGGAGAATCTTTTTTTCTACTTTTGTTCCCGAATATTGTGGTACAAGCCATTATAAAAGAAAGAATTATGCAGAAAAACCTTGTCATTGTCGAGTCTCCGGCAAAAGCAAAAACGATTGAAAAGTTTCTTGGGAAAGATTTTAAAGTCCTTTCAAGTTACGGACACATACGCGACCTGAAGAAGAAAGACTTCAGTATCGACGTAGAGAAGAATTTTAAACCCAACTACGAAATCCCGGCAGACAAAAAGGCTTTGGTCAGCACACTGAAAGCAGAAGCAAAAGAGGCAGAAACCGTATGGCTCGCATCCGATGAGGACCGCGAGGGAGAGGCTATCGCCTGGCATCTGTATGAGGTCTTAAAACTAAAACCGGAAAACACAAAACGAATCGTATTCCATGAAATTACGAAAAGCGCTATCTTAAAAGCTATCGAACAACCGCGCGATATTGACATCAATCTCGTGAATGCACAGCAGGCACGACGTATCCTGGACCGTATCGTAGGTTTCGAACTGTCTCCCGTCCTTTGGAGAAAAGTGAAACCGGCCCTTTCGGCAGGACGCGTACAGTCGGTTGCCGTCCGCCTGATTGTAGAGCGCGAACGCGAAATCCATGCTTTCAAGTCAGAAGCGGCTTATCGTGTGACCGCCGTTTTCCTCGTGCCCGACACTGACGGGAAACTGGTGGAAATGAAAGCCGAACTGGCCCGCCGTATCAAAACGAAAAAAGAAGCAAAGGCGCTCCTCGAAGCTTGCCAGGGAGCTAAATTTGCTATCGAAGATATTACTACCCGTCCGATAAAGAAAACACCGCCCGCACCGTTCACTACGTCTACATTGCAACAGGAAGCTGCCCGCAAACTGGGATATACCGTTGCACAGACCATGATGCTGGCACAGCGCCTGTACGAATCGGGATTCATCACTTATATGCGTACGGACTCTGTCAACCTGTCGGAATTTGCAACGACGGGCAGCAAGGACGCTATCATCAAGATGATGGGTGAACGTTATGTACATCCCCGCCACTTTGAAACGAAAACCAAAGGGGCGCAGGAAGCGCATGAGGCAATCCGTCCTACCTATATGGAGAATCAGTCCGTAGAGGGTTCGGCACAAGAAAAGAAACTGTACGACCTGATTTGGAAGCGTACCATCGCCTCACAAATGGCAGACGCGGAACTGGAAAAGACAACTGCAACCATTACCATTAGCGGAAGCAGCGATGTGTTCACTGCTGTCGGCGAAGTGATTAAGTTCGACGGATTCCTGCATGTTTACCGTGAATCTTATGACGATGACAGCGAGCAGGAAGATGAAAGCCGCCTGTTGCCACCTTTAAAGAAAGGTCAGAAACTGGAACACGGTCCCATCATCGCAACCGAACGTTTCACCCAACGCCCGCCACGCTATACGGAAGCCAGTCTTGTACGCAAGTTGGAAGAACTAGGTATCGGCCGTCCGTCTACGTATGCGCCTACTATTTCTACTATCCAGCAACGCGAGTATGTAGAAAAGGGAAACAAGGACGGGGAAGAACGCAACTTTAATGTACTGACACTGAAAGACAATCAGATTGAAGACGAAAACCGTTCCGAAATTACCGGAGCGGAAAAATCCAAATTATTCCCCACGGATACGGGTACGGTAGTAAACGACTTCCTGACCGAATACTTCCCGGATATCCTGGATTACAACTTTACGGCAAGCGTAGAAAAGGATTTCGACGAGATTGCAGAAGGAGGAGTGCAATGGACTTCCATCATGAAGACTTTCTATGATAAATTCCATCCATCGGTAGAAAACACATTGGCAATCAAGACGGAGCATAAGATAGGAGAGCGCATTTTGGGAGAAGACCCGGCAAGCGGAAAGCCTGTTTCGGTGAAAATCGGACGTTTCGGGCCGATGGCACAAATCGGCACGGCGGAAGATGAAGAAAAGCCGCGGTTTGCCCAATTGAAAAAAGGACAATCCATAGAAACCATCACACTGGAAGAAGTTCTGGAGTTGTTCAAGTTACCCCGTACGTTGGGCGAATACGAAGGAAAGACAGTCAGTGTAGGTATCGGGCGCTTCGGTCCTTACGTTCTGCATAATAAAGTATATGTATCACTGCCGAAAACAATGGATCCGATGGAAATCACGCTGGAAGAGGCAGAGCAGTTGATTCTGGAGAAACGTACAAAAGAAGCCGAACGCCACATCAAGAAGTTTGAAGAAGAACCGGAACTGGAAATTCTGAATGGTCGTTTCGGGCCTTATATTACTTATAAAGGTAACAACTATAAGATTCCTAAAGATATCGTCCCACAGGATTTGAGTCTGCAAAGTTGCTTGGAGTTAATCAAGATACAAGACGAAAAAGAGGAAACGTCTTCCTTCAAACGAGGAAAACGAACCGCCAAGAAAAAATAAAAAAACAGGGTGTTGGCCATATCTGACCAACACCCTGTTCTTTTATTTAAAAAGTTCCAGAAGTTCTTACATTCTAGAAGGTACTTCGATACCCAGCAAACCCATTCCCAAACGAACGACTTTTGCAACATTGGCCGACAGAGCGATACGGAACACTTTCACCGCTTCATTCTCTTCTCTCAGAATGCTATAATCATGATAGAACTGGTTGTATTCTTTCACCAGGTCGTAGGTATAATTTGCGATAATAGACGGGCTGTAATCCTCGCCTGCCTGCTTCACAACAGCGGCAAAGTCGGCAACCATTTGAATCAGACCTTCTTCTTTGTCACTCAATTCAATACCGGCAGGAATCTGTTCGGGTATCACAATTCCCGATTCGGCAGCCTTGCGCAGTACGGACTGGATACGGGCATAAGTATATTGGATGAACGGTCCTGTGTTACCGTTGAAGTCGATAGATTCTTTCGGGTTGAATGTCATATTCTTACGGGCATCGACTTTCAGGATGAAATATTTCAATGCGCCCAAACCGACGATACGGGCAATATCATCCGCTTCTTCCTGTGTCAAACCGTCCAGTTTGCCCAGCTCCTGAGAAGTTTCTTTGGCAGTGGAAATCATCTCTTCCATCAAGTCGTCAGCGTCCACCACCGTACCTTCACGGGATTTCATCTTACCCTCCGGCAGTTCCACCATTCCGTAAGAGAAGTGAACCAGGCTCTTGCCCCATTCGAAGCCGAGCTTGTCAAGCAGGATAGAAAGTACCTGGAAGTGATAGTTCTGTTCATTTCCTACTACATAAATCATCTTGTCAATGGGATAATCGGCAAAACGGAGTTTAGCCGTGCCGATGTCCTGCGTCATGTAAACAGATGTGCCATCACCACGGAGAAGCAATTTATGGTCTAGTCCTTCGGCAGTCAGGTCAGCCCATACAGAGCCGTCTTCCTTCTTGAAGAAGAAACCTTTTTCCAGTCCTTCCATCACTTTCTCTTTCCCTTCGAGGTAGGTATTGGATTCGTAATATATCTTGTCAAAGCTGACACCCATCTTCTTGTAGGTTTCATCGAATCCGGCATATACCCAGTTGTTCATCATTTCCCACAGTCCGCGTACTTCCGGGTCACCCGCTTCCCACTTCACGAGCATTTCACGGGCTTCCTGCATCAACGGGGAAGCAGCTTCCGCTTTCGCCTTCGCTTCTTCGTCACTCATTCCCTGTGCTGTATATTCAGCCATCAGTTCCTTGACTTCCGCCTTATAATGCTTATCAAAAGATACATAATAATCACCGACCAGATGGTCGCCTTTCTTGCCGGAAGTTTCGGGAGTTTCACCGTTGCCGTATTTCTTCCATGCCAGCATGGATTTACAGATATGGATACCGCGGTCGTTTACGATATTGGTCTTTACTACCTTGTTGCCGTTTGCTGCCACGATATTGGCCAATGCGTTACCCAAAAGGTTGTTACGCACATGTCCCAAGTGAAGCGGCTTGTTGGTATTCGGAGAAGAATACTCAATCATCACCAGCGGCGAAGTTTCGGTAGCTTTCACCACGCCATATTGTTCGTCAGCCTGAATTTCATTCAGCAACCCAATCCACGTAGCCGATGCGATAGTCAGGTTCAAGAACCCTTTTATCACGTTAAAAGCGGCTACTGCCGGTTCGTTAGCCTTCAGATATTCGCCGATTTCCTGCGCCGTCTGTTCCGGACCTTTTCTCGACATTTTCAGAAAAGGGAACACGACCAGTGTCAGATGTCCTTCAAATTCTTTTTTGGTCTTTTGGATTTGCACCATCTTTTCAGGGACTTCCTGACCGTAGAGTGCCTTCAGTCCGCTGATAACGGACGCTACAAGTTTATCTTCTATCTTCATAATCAAGTTGTTTCTTGCGCGCAAAGATACAAAAAAAGGAGACGCATCACGTCTCCTCTTTCTAATTTCTTTCAACTATATATCTTATTCAACAGCTGCAGACAATTCAGCACCAGCTTTAAACTTAGCTACTTTCTTTGCAGGAATAGTGATAGTTGCCTTTGTAGAAGGGTTAATACCAGTTCTTTCAGCTCTTTCGCTTACAGAGAAAGTACCAAAACCAACGAGTGATACTTTTTCGCCAGCTTTCATAGCATTAGTAACTGAAGTGATGAAAGCATCAAGTGCTTTTTTTGCATCGGCTTTGCTCATTTGAGATTCAGCAGCCATTGCACTAATAAGTTCAGACTTATTCATAATACGTAAAATGATTAATTAATATATATGTTACACAAAAGATTATCCCTCAAGGAATTGATTTCACAAATATAGCCGAACAAAACAACATATCAAATAAAAACATAAAAAAAACGCAGCAAATTATTGAAAAAGAGCTAATAGGAAGTCATTTTCATGCTTTAAAACAGAATTTATTCGTACTTTTGCGACTATTATCTAAATATTCAGAATTTAAAATGATGCCAACTGTAACTAAAAACCTGATAATTATCAATGTACTGGCGTTTTTCGGTACACTTGTCGCTCAACGATATGGCTTGGACTTAACGAATTATCTGGGATTGCATTTTTTCCTTGCAAGCGATTTCAATCCGGCACAGCTTATCACTTATATGTTCATGCACGGCGGATTCAGCCACATTTTCTTTAATATGTTTGCCGTCTTCATGTTCGGACCGATTCTCGAACAAACTTGGGGGCCCAAACGTTTCCTGCTTTACTATATACTTTGCGGTATCGGTGCGGGACTTATACAGGAAGGGGTGCAGTATATCCAGTATGTTACCGAACTCAGCCATTATGCACAAGTGAACATAGGTTCCGCCGTCATCCCCATGGAACAGTATCTGAACATGATGACCACCGTAGGGGCTTCGGGAGCTGTTTACGCCATATTGCTGGCATTCGGTATGCTGTTTCCCGACAATCGCCTGTTCATCTTTCCGCTGCCCTTCCCTATCAAAGCGAAATTCTTTGTTATCGGATATGCCGCAATCGAATTATGGGCGGGACTTGCCAATAGTGCCGGAGATAATGTCGCTCACTTCGCCCATTTGGGAGGAATGTTGTTCGGACTGATTCTGATTTTGTATTGGAGAAAAAAAAGCAATAACAATGGGACATATTATAGCTGATTTGAAAGAGACATTCAGAAGAGGAAATATTTTCATCCAACTGATTTATATCAACGTCGGTATTTTTGTTATCGGGACGTTGGTTAATGTTTTCCTGCAATTATTTGCATTTAATACCCCTGATATATTCGGCATATTTGCCCTGCCGGCTTCTTTTATAGTTTTTATTCACCAGCCATGGTCGCTGTTCACCTATATGTTCATGCATGCCGGTATCCTGCATATCCTGTTCAATATGCTTTGGCTGTACTGGTTCGGAAGCCTGTTTCTGTACTTTTTCTCGGCAAAGCATCTGAGAGGGCTGTACGTACTGGGCGGTATCTGCGGCGGTTTGCTGTATATGATTGCCTATAATGTATTTCCTTTATTCAGTTCGCAAGTGGCGGGTTCCACATTAGTCGGGGCATCGGCATCCGTATTGGCTATCGTAGCAGCTACGGCCTACCGTGAACCAAACTACCGGGTACAGCTCTTTCTGTTCGGCGCTATCCGTCTCAAATACCTGGCGTTAGTCGTTATCGGCATCGATGTACTATCCATCACTTCAAGCAACGCCGGCGGACATATCGCCCACTTAGGCGGTGCCCTTGCCGGACTTTGGTTTGCCGCAAGCCTGAGCAAAGGAGCCGATTTAACTTTCTGGATTAACCGGATTCTGGATGGCTTCGTATCCCTGTTCCAAAAGAAGACATGGAAACGTAAACCGAAAATGAAAGTGCACTACGGTGGCGGTGCTACCAGTCGTGAGAAGGATTACGATTACAATGCCCACAAGAAAGCACAGTCGGACGAAGTTGACCGTATCCTGGAGAAGTTGAAGAAATCCGGTTACGACAGCCTGACAACAGAAGAAAAGAAAAGCTTGTTTGACGCAAGCAAAAGATAAAAGAATGGAGCATATTGGCAAAATTGTCGCATTTCTGATACTGGCTATCAACGCTTTCTTTGTGGGAACGTTGATACTCAGTGCATATAGCCCCTACCTCAGTCCTAAAGTAAACCCGCTTGCTTCCAGCCTCGGACTTGCGTTCCCGATATTTCTGACTGTCAACCTACTGTTTCTGGCATTCTGGGCATTCGTCAACTACCGCTATACGTTATTGCCCATTATCGGTTTCCTCGTTTGCCTTCCGCAAATACGGACTTATATTCCTTTCAATTCCACTACAAAAACGATACCGGAAGGAAGTATCAAGCTACTATCCTACAATGTTATGAGCTTCAGTAATCTGGAGAAGAAAAACGGGAAAAACCCGATTTTGTCCTATCTGGCAGACAGTAAAGCCGATATAATCTGCCTGCAGGAATATAATACATCCACCAATAAGAAGTTTCTGACAGAGCAGGATGTGAAAAAGGCATTGAAAGCATATCCTTACCAGTCCATCCTCCAACAGGGCAAAGGTGAGGTGCAACTTGCCTGCTTCTCCAAATTTCCCATACTTTCGGCACGCCCCATCAAGTACGAAAGCACTTATAACGGTTCCATGAGATATGTACTGAATGTAAACAACGATACGATTACATTGATAAACAACCATCTGGAATCCAACAAGCTCACCAAGGAAGACAGAGGAATCTACGAAGACATGATAAAAGACCCGAATGCGAAAAAAGTGAAAACCGGCCTCCGGCAACTGGTAAGGAAACTCGCGGAAGCATCGGCCATCCGTGCGTCACAAGCGGACTCCGTAGCCAAATATATAGCGGAAAGCAAATATCCGACCATTATTGCGTGCGGTGACTTCAACGACGGGTCCATCTCGTACACGCACCGTATCCTTACCCAAAAACTGGACGACGCATTTACTCACTCCGGCAAGGGACTGGGAATTTCCTATAACCAGAATATGTTCTATTTCCGAATCGACAATATCCTGATAAGCCCTGACCTGAAAGCCTATAACTGCACCGTAGACCGGTCTATCAAGGCTTCAGACCACTATCCTATCTGGTGCTATATCAGCAAACGATAAAAACTGTAAACTCTAATATAAAACACTTATGATGATAAAAAAAACACTAACCATTTTAGCAGTAAGTTGTATGATGTACTCCTGTGCTACGAAAACAGAAAGCACTCCTTTCTTTACAGAGTTTCAAACCGAGTATGGTGTCCCGCCTTTCGACAAGATTAAACTGGAACACTACGAACCTGCCTTCCTGAAAGGTATCGAGGAGCAGAAGCAAAACATAGAAGCTATCATCGAAAGCCCGGAAGTCCCGACTTTCGAGAATACGATTGTAGCCTTGGATAACAGCGCACCCATCCTTGACCGTGTAAGCGCTATCTTCTTCAATATGACAGATGCGGAGACAACCGACGCCCTCACTGAACTTTCCATGAAAATGGCTCCGGTTCTTTCGGAACACGAAGATAATATCTCCCTGAATGAGCAACTTTTCAAGCGTGTGAACGATGTGTACTTGCAGAAAGACTCATTGAACCTGACAACGGAACAGGCACGTCTGCTGGACAAAACCTACAAGAGATTTGTCCGTTCGGGAGCCAACCTCAGCGCAGAGAAGCAAGCCCGTCTCCGTGAAATCAACAAGGAGCTTTCCACACTCGGCATCACTTTCAGCAACAATGTGCTGAACGAGAATAACGCTTTCCAACTTTTCGTTGATAAAGAGGAAGATTTGGCCGGACTGCCCGAATGGTTCCGCCAAAGCGCAGCCGAAGAAGCAAAAGCAGCCGGACAACCGGGCAAATGGCTGTTTACCCTGCACAATGCCAGCCGCCTACCTTTCCTGCAATATTCAGAAAACCGTCCGCTCCGCGAACAAATGTACAAAGCCTACATCAACCGGGGTAACAACAACAATGAAAACGATAATAAAGAGAATATCCGCAAAATCGTTTCTCTCCGCCTGGAAAAAGCAAACCTGTTAGGTTTCGACTGCTACGCCAACTTCGTTCTGGACGAAACAATGGCGAAGAACGCTACCAACGTTATGGAACTTCTGAACAATCTCTGGAGTTATGCACTGCCGAAAGCGAAAGCGGAAGCTGCTGAACTTCAGAAGTTGATGGACAAAGAAGGCAAAGGCGAAAAACTGGAAGCATGGGACTGGTGGTATTACACCGAGAAACTGCGGAAAGAGAAATACAACCTGTCCGAAGAAGATACAAAACCCTACTTCAAACTGGAAAATGTACGCGAAGGCGCATTTGCCGTAGCCAACAAGCTATACGGCATCACCTTGACCAAGCTCGAAGGTATCCCGACCTATCATCCTGACGTAGAAGTCTTTGAAGTGAAAGACGCAGACGGATCACAACTCGGAATCTTCTATGTAGACTATTTCCCGCGTGCCGGAAAAAGCGGCGGCGCATGGATGAGCAACTACCGTGAGCAACAGGGAGCAACCCGTCCGTTAGTATGCAACGTTTGTAGCTTTACCAAACCGGTAGGCGACACTCCTTCTTTACTGACAATGGACGAAGTAGAGACATTGTTTCACGAATTCGGCCACGGTCTGCACGGTCTGCTGACAAAATGTGAATACAAGGGAACATCCGGTACAAACGTAGTGCGCGACTTTGTAGAACTTCCTTCCCAAATCAACGAGCATTGGGCTACCGAACCGGAAGTACTGAAAATGTATGCCAAACACTACCAAACAGGAGAAGTCATTCCCGATAAAATCATCGAAAAGATACTGGAGCAAAAGACCTTCAACCAAGGCTTCATGACAACCGAACTGCTGGCCGCCGCCATCCTCGACATGAACTTGCACACCATAACAGATGTAAAGAATATAGACATACTTTCATTCGAAAAAGAAGCCATGGACAAGCTCGGTCTTATCCCCGAAATAGCACCCCGCTACCGTGTCACTTACTTCAATCATATCATTGGCGGATACGCTGCCGGATACTATAGTTACCTATGGGCGAATGTACTGGACAACGATGCTTTCGAAGCCTTTAAAGAACATGGAATTTTTGATAAGAATACCGCCGGCCTGTTCCGCTACAACGTATTGGAGAAGGGAGACAGCGAAGACCCGATGGTACTTTACAAGAATTTCCGTGGAGCAGAACCGAGCCTGGAACCGCTACTGAAAAACAGAGGGATGAAATAATTCGGCAAAAAAGCCCTTAAACATCAAATATTTGAGGGCTTCTTACATATAAATGTGAAAAAAAAACTATATTTGCAGCCTTGTATACGGCAAAAAGAACTTGTGTACGACAGAATTTAACTGAAAATTAAATTAAAAAAGTAATCATCATAAATTAAAAGTAAAATGCAAAACAAAGGATTTGTAAAGGTTTTTGCGGTATTACTCACGCTGGTATGCGTGTTCTACCTCTCCTTCTCCTTCGTAACACGCCACTATACCAACAAGGCGAAAGAAATTGCGAACGGCGACCCGAAAGTAGAACAGGACTACCTCGACTCTCTCTCCAACGAGAAAGTAATGCTGTGGAACTGGACACTGAAACAATGTCGTGAGATGGAGATTAGTTTAGGCTTGGACCTAAAAGGTGGTATGAACGTTATCCTTGAAGTTTCCGTACCGGATGTTATCAAAGCGCTGGCTGACAACAAACCGGATGAAGCTTTCAACAACGCATTGGCAACAGCAGCAAAACAGGCTGTCAACAGTCAGGATGATATCATCACCCTGTTTGTAAGAGAATACCACAAAATTGCTCCGGACGCAAAACTTTCCGAACTCTTCGCAACACAACAGTTGAAAGACAAAATCAACCAGAAATCATCGGATGCCGAAGTTGAAAAAGTACTGAGAACAGAAGTGAAAGCGGCTGTTGAGAACTCATTCAACGTACTCCGTACCCGTATCGACCGTTTTGGTGTTGTTCAGCCGAACATCCAAAGCCTGGAAGACAAAATGGGACGCATCATGGTGGAACTTCCGGGTATCAAAGAGCCGGAACGTGTGAGAAAACTTCTCCAAGGTTCTGCCAACCTGGAATTCTGGGAAACTTATACAGCTAAAGAAGTTCTTCCTGCCATACAATCTGCAGACGCTAAATTGCGTGCAGTATTGGCTGAAACAACAACTGCTGATGCAGATACCATCGAAGCTGCAGTGCTCACAGAAGCTACTCCGGCTGAGACAAAAACGGTAAGTGCTGCCGACAGCCTTGCTGCCGCACTGAAAGGTGACGCAACTGCCGAAGACAAGTCTGCCACAAACCTGGAAGAAATCAAAAAGCAATACCCTTTGCTCTCTATTCTCCAGTTGAACTCCAGCGGACAGGGTCCTGTTGTAGGTTATGCCAACTACAAAGACACTGCCGACATCAACAAATACCTGGCTATGCCGGAAGTCAAAGCTGAACTGCCTAAAGACCTTAGTCTGAAATGGGGTGTATCTGCCGCTGACTTTGACAAGAAAAAACAGACATTCGAACTGTATGCCATCAAAGTGACAGAACGCAACGGCAAAGCTCCGTTGGAAGGTGATGTTGTCACAGATGCAAAAGACGAATTCAACCAATACAGCAAACCGGTAGTTACCATGGCTATGAACAATGACGGTGCACGTCGTTGGGCACAGTTGACCAAACAGAACATCGGCCGCGCTATTGCTATCGTATTGGATAATTATGTATATTCCGCACCGAATGTAAATACAGAAATTACCGGCGGACGCTCTGAAATCTCCGGAAACTTCACTCCGGAACAGACCAAAGACTTGGCAAACGTATTGAAATCAGGTAAGATGCCGGCTCCGGCCCATATCGTGCAGGAAGATATCGTTGGTCCGTCACTGGGTCAGGAATCTATCAACGCAGGTATTTTCTCATTCGTTGTAGCACTGATTCTGTTGATGATCTATATGTGCTCCATGTACGGATTCATCCCGGGTATGGTTGCCAACTGCGCATTAATCCTCAACTTCTTCTTCACGCTGGGTATTCTTTCGTCCTTCCAGGCCGCACTGACAATGTCCGGTATTGCCGGTATGGTGTTGTCACTGGGTATGGCAGTGGATGCAAACGTACTTATCTATGAACGTACCAAAGAAGAGCTTCGTGCAGGCAAGGGAGTGAAGAAAGCACTTGCCGACGGTTATTCCAATGCATTCTCGGCTATCTTCGACTCTAACTTGACGTCTATCATCACAGGTATCATCCTGTTCAACTTCGGTACCGGTCCGATTCGTGGTTTTGCTACGACTCTGATTATCGGTATCCTCGTGTCCTTCTTTACTGCCGTGTTCATGACTCGTATCGTTTACGAACACTTCATGAATAAAGACAAGTGGTTGAACCTGACATTTACTACCAAGATTTCAAAGAACCTGATGACCAATACACATTTCGACTTCATGGGAACCAACAAGAAATCCATGATTATCGTAGGTGCCATCATCATCGTTTGTATCGGTTCGTTCGCTATCCGCGGTTTAAGCCAGAGCATCGACTTCACCGGTGGACGTAACTTCAAGGTACAGTTCGAAAACCCGGTTGAACCGGAACAAGTACGCGAACTGATTTCCAGCAAGTTCGGCGACGCCAACGTAAGTGTCATCGCTATCGGTACAGACAAGAAAACAGTGCGTATCAGTACAAACTACCGCATCGAAGATGAAGGCAACAATGTAGACTCGGAAATCGAAGCATATCTGTACGAGACTTTGAAACCGGTATTGACTCAGAACATTACATTGGAAACTTTCATTGACCGCGACAATCACACAGGTGGTAGTATCGTAAGTTCGCAGAAAGTAGGTCCGAGTATCGCAGACGATATCAAGACAGGTGCTATCTACTCTGTAGTATTGGCATTGATTGCAATCGGCTTATACATCTTAATCCGTTTCCGCAATATCGCATACAGTATCGGTTCTATCGTAGCTTTGAGTTGTGACACCATTATGATTATCGGTGCTTACTCACTGTTCTGGGGTATCCTGCCGTTCTCTCTGGAAATTGACCAGACATTCATCGGTGCTATCCTGACAGCTATCGGTTACTCTATTAATGACAAGGTGGTAATCTTCGACCGTGTGCGCGAGTTCTTCGGCTTGTACCCGAAACGTGACAAACGCGTATTGTTCAATGACTCTCTGAACACCACACTGGCCCGTACCATTAATACATCATTGAGTACATTGATCGTGTTGCTGTGTATCTTCATCCTCGGTGGTGATTCAATCCGCAGCTTCGCATTCGCAATGATTCTTGGTGTGGTTATCGGCACATTGTCTTCACTGTTCATTGCATCTCCGATTGCATACAACATGATGAAGAACAAAAAAGTCGTAGTACCTGCTACGGAAGAATGATAAAGCCCAGAAATAAAAAAAGCCTCTTCCGAATATCCGGAGGAGGCTTTTTTCTATTGATTATTAAAACAAATAGAAGCTATAAGACGTTAATCTTAAAAGAAGCCATTGTAAAACTTAAAACTTGATACAGTATGAAAGCCTACAACACAACTTCCCATAGATTCTTCTTTGTAGTAGCCCCGAGGGGAATCGAACCCCTATCTAAAGTTTAGGAAACTTCTATTCTATCCGTTGAACTACAAGGCCGCTGTAAATTTGCTTGCAAAGATAACGGTTTCTGTTGATTTAACAAGAATAAAAATGCAGGTTCCTCTGATATATTTCAAATATTTAGCGTCAATAGGGCAATAAAGTACGTTTTATTTTGATAATTCGATTAACTTTCCGACCTTTGCGTTCACAAATTGAAAGTAAAAACAGTTTTTAAATTAAATATAGTAATTAAAGTTATGGCAGACGAAATGATGGTTAAAGAATTGGAGGAAGTCGTAGTACGTTTCTCCGGCGACTCCGGCGATGGTATGCAGCTAGCCGGCAACATCTTCTCGAACGTGTCGGCTACGGTAGGAAATGACATCTGTACATTTCCCGACTACCCGGCAGACATCCGCGCCCCGCAAGGTTCGCTGACCGGTGTTTCCGGTTTCCAGGTTCACATCGGTGCCGGACAAGTTTACACTCCCGGAGACCGTTGCCACGTATTGGTAGCAATGAACCCTTCCGCATTGAAAACACAAATCAAATTCTGTAAACCGCAAGGACTTATCATCACCGACTCCGACTCATTTGAAGCCAGAGATTTGGAAAAGGCACAATTCAAGACCGACAATCCTTTTGAAGAATTAGGCGTGAAACAGGAAGTGCTCGAGGTTCCCATCTCTTCCATGTGCAAAGAAAGCCTGAAAGACTCAGGACTAGACAATAAATTAGTTCTCCGTTGCAAGAATATGTTTGCACTCGGACTGGTTTGCTGGTTGTTCAACCGTAACCTGTCGGCAGCCGAAAAAATGCTGCGCGAGAAATTCGCCAAGAAACCCGAAATAGCAGAAGCCAATATCAAGGTATTGAATGACGGTTTCAACTACGGAGCCAACACGCACGCATCTGTCTCTACTTATAAGATTGAAAGCAAAGCTCCGAAATCAAAAGGGCTTTATACAGATATTAATGGTAATAAGGCAACTGCCTACGGATTGATTGCCGCTGCCGAGAAAGCAGGATTGGAACTCTACCTGGGTTCTTACCCTATCACTCCGGCTACCGATATTCTGCACGAGTTAGCCAAGCATAAATCACTGGGTGTAAAAACCGTACAGTGTGAAGACGAAATCGCAGGTTGTGCATCTGCCGTCGGTGCCGCTTTTGCCGGTGCTTTAGCAGTGACTACGACTTCCGGCCCCGGTGTTTGCCTGAAGAGTGAGGCTATGAACCTTGCTGTTATCGGCGAACTTCCATTAGTGATTGTCAACGTACAGCGTGGCGGCCCGTCCACAGGTCTTCCCACTAAATCGGAACAGACAGACTTGTTGCAGGCCCTTTACGGACGTAACGGTGAAAGCCCAATGCCTGTCATTGCCGCAACATCACCGACCAACTGTTTCGACGCTGCCTATATGGCATGTAAAATTGCCCTGGAACACATGACTCCGGTTGTATTGCTGACCGATGCTTTCGTAGCCAACGGTTCTGCCGCATGGAAACTTCCTAACCTGAACGAATATCCGGCCATCAACCCGCCGTATGTAACTCCGGACATGGCAGGCAACTGGACTCCGTACCAACGCAACGAAGAAACAGGCGTACGCTATTGGGCTACTCCGGGAACAGAAGGTTTCATGCATCGTATCGGCGGTCTTGAAAAGAGCAACGATACAGGCGCTATCTCTACCGAACCCGAAAACCACAACAAAATGGTTCACCTTCGCCAAGCCAAAGTGGACAAGATTGCGGACTATATCCCCGAACTCGAAGTATTGGGTGATGAAGACGCAGACTTACTGATTGTAGGCTGGGGCGGTACTTACGGACATCTCCGCCTGGCTATGGACTATATGCGCGAACATGGAAAGAAAGTGGCTTTCGCTCACTTCCAGTACATCAACCCGCTGCCGAAGAACACTGCCGATGTGCTGCGTAAATATAAGAAAATCGTGGTAGCTGAACAGAATCTGGGACAATTCGCAGGTTACTTGCGCATGAAAGTGCCCGGACTGAACATCAGCCAGTTCAACCAGGTGAAAGGACAGCCTTTCGTCACGAGAGAATTGATAGATGCATTCACTAAATTATTGGAGGAATAAAAGATGAGCGATAAAGTATATACCGTACAAGATTATAAATCAGGTCAGCCTCGCTGGTGTCCGGGATGCGGTGACCACGCTTTCCTGAATTCACTGCACAAAGCCATGGCCGAACTGGGAACAGCTCCGCACGATATTGCCGTAATTTCGGGTATCGGTTGTTCTTCCCGTCTGCCTTATTATGTAAATACATATGGTTTTCACACCATCCACGGACGTGCTGCTGCTATTGCGACAGGCGCCAAAGTAGCTAATCCCAATCTGACCATCTGGCAGATTTCCGGTGACGGTGACGGCCTGGCAATCGGTGGTAACCACTTCATCCATGCATTACGCCGTAATATCGACCTGAATATGATTCTGTTGAACAACCGTATCTACGGTCTGACAAAAGGACAATATTCACCGACTTCGGAACGCGGACTTGTAACCAAATCTTCTCCTTACGGAACTGTGGAAGACCCCTTCCGTCCCGCTGAACTGGCATTCGGCGCCCGCGGACGCTTCTTTGCACGCTGTATTGCAGTAGATGGTGCCGCTTCGGTAGAAGTATTGAAAGCAGCAGCCAACCATAAAGGCGCTTCTGTTGTAGAAGTCCTGCAAAACTGCGTTATCTTCAACGACGGAACTCACGCCAGCGTTGCCACCAAAGAAGGACGTGCCAAGAATGCTATCTATCTGGAACATGGCAAACCGATGTTGTTCGGTGAGAACAAAGAGTTCGGATTGATGCAGGAAGGCTTCGGGCTGAAAGTAGTGAAACTTGGCGAGAACGGTATCACAGAAAAAGATATCCTTATCCACGACGCACACTGCCAGGACAATACGCTTCAATTGAAACTGGCTTTGATGGAAGGTCCCGACTTCCCGATTGCACTCGGTGTAATCCGTGATGTAGACGCTCCGACGTACAATGATGCAGTTACAGAACAAATAGAAGAAATCAAAGGCAAAAAGAAATATCACAATTTCCAGGAGCTGTTGATGACTAATGAGACTTGGGAAGTGAAGTAATTCACTGTCTACAATAAAATAAAAGATGGAGAAAGAGGCTCAGTTCCCTTTCTCCATCTTTTTTATACTTTGAAATTCATTACTATATCTTTGGATAAGTATAAGGACAGATAATCTACTTTTTAGTATTCTCCCCGATTATTCCAAATTACTCCTTTGGCAGATTCATATCCTTTGCCATTTGCTTGAGCAAGCCTTCCAAGCGATTGTAATGCAGAGAGTAGTTCTTATACATTTGTTTAAATACAGGGCTATCCATCGTTGATTGAATGAGAAATTGCAAATGTTTCCCCATAGAAATATTCATTTGCATGCGCTCCTTTTTGCCCAAATTGTCCTGTATGGAGTAAGTTCCACATAAGGTTTGAATTTCTGTTATACCTTCGTGCCATACATGCATGTTCAGGCGATTCAATACGTCCATGTTTTTCTTTAGCTCTTTTCGCAGAATGTTCAGTATTTCAAATTCAGTACGGTTTGCGGAGCAGGAAGCCGGATTTAGGAAATGGGCGAATTTGAGGTAGAAGTCCTTTAATTCCTCGTTAGGAACATAAAATACATTTTTGGGAGTTGCTACCATGCCTCCCACCGTTGGTTGTACGGATACTTGGGTCGTTTCCATAATAATGATTATAAGTTATGTGGCAGGCGAAGATTTTCTGAATAATAAGAGCGGTTCCGCCTTTCCCGTTGCATTTCACCAGAAGGCAGTAGATGCATTAACATTCTACACGGGGGTACGAAACCGCCATATAGAATGAACTCGGACAGACACAAATGCCCGTCACAAAGATTGGCAAGTTTCCTTGCCTTCTGGTATGAAATGCACCACAAAGATACAACCTTTTTTTTCTTTACCAAGAACTCTATGGAAAATAGTCAGACAAAGGAAAGGAATTATAATACGGATTTTCTAAAGAAAATAAATATCACCACTGTGTTCTTTCAAATGATTTATTAAACTATTTAATTCATAACTGTGCGGAAATGAACTAATCCGCATTGAAATGAAACCTAATGTAATATTCACAGCTATTATAAAGTTTAAAAGTGTGCAAGTATCTGCAACGCTGCAACAAAACGGCGTTAATACATTAGTAGATAGATGGTTACAGCGTTGCAGATACCTGTTGCAGATGGTGGCAGATATCCCTTATCTGCAACACGTATCGTGCGGTTAGGGGCAGATATCCCCTTAAGGAAAAGCCGGAGGCATTACATTGATGTCAGTATCCGCATAGGGAAACTGGAGTATCTATACTCAGAAACTCCAATTTCCCTACGCGGACACTCTCGTTTCCATGCTTGGAAACCGGAGTTTCCAGCCTGGGAACGGGAGTTTAGACGTAGGGAACCACTATATCATATATATGATTGTACGGTTTGCAATAAAAGATTTATTGTTTTATAC
>OJJH01000062.1_pt1 | contig 62653 bp, 56 predicted proteins | sample 1596251 | NCBI WGS metagenome assembly OJJH01 (sample SAMEA4350153, study PRJEB24818) | metagenome | biome: human; feature: gut; material: faeces | place: Denmark | collected 2013-09
GGAAGAATAACAGTTGTCAGACGAAAGTTCAACAACTGTCAGACGAATAAATTTATATATAACGGGGATTAAATCATTGCATACTGCCAATCTAATTTTAGAAAAACTAAGATTAGTTCATTTCCGTACCGTTCAGCTCATTTCCGTACGGAAATGAATTGGTTTGAAGATAGTTATCAAAAAAAAACGTTCAGACTGCCCCCGCAATCCCCACACCACACTCCCATCTCGCAACAAGCCCCCGCATGGCTCTAATTTTTCCTTGATGTAACACAAATGTAACACATATGACACCTCTCTGCAACGTCTATTCCCGTCCTTTGCACCCGGAAATAACATACACACATATTATTTATGGAGACAATTTATTTATGCATCATCATCTTCCTCTTCGTCCTCGCCATTTTCGACCTGATAGTCGGCGTGAGCAATGACGCAGTCAACTTCCTGAACTCGGCGGTAGGCGCCAAGGCCGCCTCGTTCAAAACCATCCTGTTCATAGCCGGCATCGGCATCTTCATCGGCGCCTCACTGTCCAACGGAATGATGGACATCGCCCGTCACGGCATCTACCAGCCCGAGCACTTCTACTTTGCCGAAATCATGTGCATCCTGCTCGCCGTCATGCTGACCGATGTAGTACTGCTTGACGTATTCAACTCCATGGGTATGCCTACCTCTACCACCGTATCCCTTGTCTTCGAGCTCCTCGGCGGAACCTTTGCCCTCTCCCTCATCAAAGTACACAACAGTGACACCCTCGGCCTAGGCGACCTCATCAATACCGACAAGGCTCTCTCCGTCATCATGGCCATCTTCGTATCCGTCGCCATCGCCTTCTTCTTCGGAATGCTCGTGCAGTGGATAGCCCGCGTGGTCTTCACCTTCAACTATAAGAAAAAGATGAAATACAGCATCGCCCTCTTCGGCGGCATCGCTGCAACCTCCATCATCTACTTCATGCTCATCAAAGGTCTGAAAGACAGTTCTTTCATGACCCCCGACAACAAACACTGGATACAGGAAAACACATGGATGCTCATCACCGTCTTTTTCGTATTCTTCACCATACTGATGCAAATACTCCACTGGCTCAAAGTCAACGTCTTCAAAGTCGTCGTCCTCATGGGCACCTTCGCCCTTGCCCTCGCCTTCGCCGGCAACGACCTCGTCAACTTCATCGGCGTCCCCCTCGCGGGCTTCTCATCCTTCATGGACTACACCGCCAACGGAGCAGGCAACGCCAACGGCTTCCTGATGACCTCACTGCTAGGCCCCGCCAAAACCCCGTGGTACTTCCTCATCGGCGCCGGTGCCATCATGGTCTATGCCCTCTGCACCTCTAAAAAAGCCCATGCAGTAATCAAGACTTCCGTCGACCTCTCCCGCCAGGACGAAGGTGAAGAAACTTTCGGAAGCACCCCGATAGCCCGCACGGTAGTCCGCATCAGCATGACACTTGCCAACAGTATCTCACGCATCATGCCGGAAAACAGCAAGCAATGGTTCAGCTCCCGCTTCCGTAAAGACGAAGCCATCATCGCCGACGGAGCTGCCTTCGACCTTGTCCGCGCATCCGTCAACCTCGTACTGGCAGGTCTGCTCATCGCCTTGGGAACTTCACTGAAGCTCCCCCTCTCCACCACCTACGTCACCTTCATGGTAGCCATGGGTACTTCACTCGCCGACCGCGCCTGGGGACGTGACTCCGCCGTCTACCGTATCACAGGTGTACTGAGCGTCATCGGCGGCTGGTTCATCACCGCAGGAGCAGCCTTTACCATCTGTTTCTTCGTCGCCCTCGTACTCCATTACGGTGGCAACATCTCCATCATCGCCCTTATCGCCCTCGCTGTATTCATCCTGATACGCAGCCAGGTGATGTATAAGAAACGCAAAGCGAAAGCGCAAGGCAACGAAACGCTGAAGCAACTCATGCAGACCACAGACAGCGAAGAAGCCCTGCAACTGATGCGCAAGCACACCCGCGAAGAGCTCTCCAAAGTACTGGAATATGCAGAAACGAATTTCGAACTCACCGTCACCTCTTTCCTGCACGAAAATCTCCGCGGACTGCGCCGTGCGATGGGTTCCACCAAGTTTGAAAAGCAGCTCATCAAACAGATGAAGCGTACGGGAACCGTAGCCATGTGCCGTCTCGACAACAACACCGTACTCGAAAAAGGACTTTACTACTACCAGGGCAACGACTTCGCCAGCGAACTGGTATACAGTATCGCCCGTCTCTGCGAACCGTGCCTGGAACATATCGACAACAACTTCAACCCGCTGGACGCTATCCAGAAAGGTGAATTCAGCGATGCCGCCGAAGATATCACCTACCTGATTCAACAATGCCGCAAGAAGCTGGAAAACAACGAGTACAACAACATGGAAGAAGAAATCCGCCGCGCCAACGACCTCAATGGTCAGCTCTCACTGCTGAAACGCAAGGAACTGCAACGCATACAAAGCCAATCGGGAAGCATCCGCGTAAGCATGGTCTATCTGACAATGGTTCAGGAAGCTCAAAACGTAGTGACTTACACTATCAACCTGATGAAAGTAAGCCGCAAGTTCCAAATGGAAAACGAAATGCCATAAAGCCAACCTCCGCCCGAAACGGCAGATATAAGAAAGTCATTGCAAACGAATACTCAAATCGTTTGCAATGCCCCCCCCAAAAAAAACATAAGTCCCGAAAACAAAAGGACGAAATCCAGATGAATGCAGTACTTGCTACAATCAAGTCTTCTACATATTATTCCATATTCAAGTAGATGTTTCTTCTCCTTCCCAAAAAGGAAATCCCTCTCAATTTCCCCCACCCAATCGGGTAGAATCTCAGCACTCGCTCCGAAAACGGAAAAAGAGCCAATACCACTCATTTCACAAAAACAGGAAAAGAAAGTTTCAATAAAAGAAACAAAGTGAAGTGTTAAATTGCTAAATTCGAAAAAGAAATACTGATTTACAGTATGATAGAAGAAAAACAAAAGAGGAAAAGGGAGAAAAAAGACTAATAAGTCTTAGAAGTACTTGGTACATTAGTGATTGTAAACTTACCATCAATATCAGTGATAGTACCAAGGGAAGTGCCATTCACCAATACTGAAGCACCTACGACAGGTTGTCCGTCCTCTTCAGAAGTTACCAACCCGGTAACTCTGGACGTTTGCGCTGTCATCAAACCTATGCCTATAAAAAGGAAGGTCATTAAGAACATCAATTTTCTTTTCATAAATTCTCTCTTAAATTTAACCTATAAACAGATTTTTTCATATCTAACAGGTTGCAAAGATAATACAAATTATAACAAGTAGAAAAATATGTTATAGTTTTAACTAAAAAGTATCATATTGTAAGCACATCAATAGATAAAATGAGAGTTTAAAACGAAATATTTTCTATTTAGCAAATTTTAAGCATTATAATTATCAGTAAGAAAGTGTCAACAAAATCAAGATCTGAGCAAGAAAATCGTTAGTTCTTCTCCAAACAGAGCATCTTTTCGTTATTTTACGACTACAAATATAGTAAAGGAGTATTAACAATAGTGAAAGCGGAAAGGGCTATTACCAAGTACTTCTAAAACTTTGCGCGTTTCTTATGTAGGAATGATTCCACAAGACGTGACAATCAGAGAAGGATTGCTGAAAATTATCCTTCGTTCGGATGCGAAGGCATTGGACGAAGTAGTAGTCACCGCTTTGGGTATTAAGAGAAGCGAGAAGATATTAGGTTATGCTGCTTCTACGGTCAAGAGTGACGATCTTGTTGCAGCTAAGTCAGGTTCGGTGATGTCCGGACTTTCCGGAAAGATAGCCGGTGTAAATATCTCCAGTGCCGGGACAGCCGGTAGTTCTCAAAAAGTGATTGTGCGTGGATACTCGTCCTTCGCAAGCAACCAGCCGCTGTACGTCATTGACGGTGTGCCGATGTCCAACAATACCAGCCTCTCCAACGACCTCGGCAACGGTGTTATCGACGCCAGTGACGCAGTCGACTTCGGTAACGGTGCCAACGACATCAACCCGGACGATGTAGAATCGGTGACCATATTGAAAGGCGCGTCAGCTACGGCACTCTACGGCTCGAGAGCGGCCAACGGTGTCGTGATGATTACCACCAAACGTGCCAAACAAGAAAAACTGACAATCTCTTATGACGGTTCATTCATGGCTTCGAACGTGCTGCGCGTGCCGCAGGAACAAGACAAGTTCGGCCAGGGATGGGGAATCTGGGACAGTGCCGAGAATGGTTCATGGGGACCTGTACTCGACGGCAGACTCCATGAATGGGGTTCCTACAACCTGAGCACTCCGATGAAAAAGAATTTCTCGTTCGTGAAAGACAACCTTCGCAACTTCTACACTACCGGATTCGAGATGAACAACAACGTCAGCGTACGTACCGGTAACGAAAAGATGGGATTGATGCTTTCTTACGGCAACACCTCTTCAAATGGTGTATTGCCCGACAACGCCGACAAATATGAACGTAACACGTTCTCTTTCCGCGGCAACATGAACTTCGGCAAGTTCAGCGCCGACGCAAGCATCACCTATATCCGCAAGGATATGACAAAAGCTGCCGCCGGACAGGGTAAAGCAGGAGCAACCATGCAGCAGGAACTGATACAGCATCCCGTAGACATAGACTACTCAGTAATGAAAGACTATAACGACGAACGTTATGACGCCGACAATTATTATACTTGGTACGCGCAAAACCCGTACTGGGTACTCGCCAACAACAAGAACAGCTATCAGGACGACCGTATCTACGGTAAACTGGAATTGTCATACGAAGTCATCCCCGGATTGAAAGCTGTGGGACGTCTTGGCGGCGACTTCACCAACTCACGCCAGAAACTGCGTACTGCGAAACTGACTTACGCAGACAACTCGTACAGTACCGACGGCGGTAAATCCGATGAAAAGGGGACTTATACCGAACGTACCGACAACTACGACCAAATCGACGCTACGATATTCGTAAACGCCAACTATAATATCGGTTCGGACATTACACTGGGCGGTACCGCCGGTTGGAACCTCAACCAACGGAAGTCGTCTTACCTCAAGTCTTATCTCGAGGGGCTCTTCATGGAGGGATGGTACAACCTGCAGAACGGTATCGACAAACCTGTCAGCACCAACTACAGAGACTTGCGCAGAACAATCGGTGCTTTCGCCCAGGTAGAATTCGGGTACAAGAATTTCTGGTTTGTCAACCTCTCCGGACGTAACGACTGGTCGTCAACCCTGCCAATCAACAACAACAGTTTCTTTTACGGTGGCATCAATACGTCACTCATACTGACCGATATGTTCCCTTCACTGAAAAACAACGTGATGGACTTCCTCAAAGTACGTGCCGCATGGGGACAAACCGGTAATGACGCTGATGTATACAGAACATTGGCATACTATATCCCCGACCATATCTCCAGTGGATTCGGATACCTCGACGCACCCTTGAACGGTGCGCTGGGACTGACTGAATACAACCGCCAGCCTAACAACAACCTGAAACCGGAAAAGACTTCCGAATGGGAATTAGGACTGACAGCCAACTTCTTCAACAACCGCATCGGCATCGATGTCGCTTATTATGACAAGCTGACCAAAAACCAAATCATCTCAGCAGATGTAGCGCCGGAAACCCGCTACACGACAGCCGTACGCAACGTCGGTGAAATTTCGAACAAGGGTATTGAAATTGCGCTGAACTTCACTCCGGTACGCACCAAAGAAGTAGAATGGGACTTGGGCGTGACGTTCAGCAAGAACTGGAGCAAGGTAAACAAACTGTGGAACGAAGGCAGCAAACCGGTGACGGAATATGTATTGCAAACCGCATACAGTGTGAACTTCGTAGCTAAGGTGGGTGAACCGCTCGGTATTTTCCAAGTGCCCGCCATCGCAACCGTACAGGACGAGAACAGCCCCTACTACGGGAAAACAATTGTTGACGCCAACGGTATCCCGACCACCAGCAACAGCGAAATGAAGACTATCGGTTCTTCATCTCCCGACTTCACCATGGGCTTCAATACAAGCCTCAAATACAAAGGTTTCACCCTTTCGGCAGTAGCCGACTGGCGCAAAGGCGGCTATATGTACTCATACACCGCGCAGTTGATGCATTTTGTGGGTAACACGACCCGCTCGGTATTCAACAACCGTGACCCGTTCGTTGTGCCCAACTCCGTTGTCGCACTTCCGGGCGGCGGATACGCAGAAAACAACAATCCGGTGACGAGCGACAACATGAGCAACTATTACAGCGACTCTTACTCAAGAAGCCAGTTCGAAAACTTCGTTATCCCGAAAGGCTACCTGAAACTGAGAGAACTGGTACTCTCTTACTCACTGCCCAAAGCATGGATTTCCAAACTCGGAATCCGCCAGTTGGACGTAAGTTTCATCGGACGCAACCTCTTCATGTGGACTCCGAAAGCCAACAATTACGTTGACCCTGAAATCACAAACTATGGTAATGACATCACCTCTGAACTCGGAGAGTTTGCCGCTCTTCCTTCTACACGCAACATAGGTGGTGGTATTAAAGTTGTATTCTAAAAGACGATTGAAGATGAAAAAGATTAAATATTTATATATAGGTGTATTAAGCACCGTCCTGTCCGGAATGTTCACTTCCTGTGAGAACTACCTGGATGTCAATGAAAACCCGAACTATCCGGGCGAATCACAAGTTACCGTGACGTCCCTGCTCCCGTCCGCATTCACCGGCTCGGCAGCCGTGATGGGTTATCTATACCAGCTTTACGGCGGAATGTGGTCACAGCACTACACGCAAAACCCGTCGTCCAGCCAATACATCACGCTGGTCAACTACGCCATGACTTCATCCAGCGACCTGCGTCTCTGGAGAATCCCTTATGCCGACGTACTGCCCGACCTCGACCTCGTGATTAAGAAATCGGAAGCCGAAGGCGCATGGAACTACTGGGTAGCAGGCAAAATCATGACTGCCTTCACCTATCATGTGCTCACCGACGCTTACGGTGACATCCCGTTCACCGAAGCGCTGCAAGGACAAAACTGTAAATATGACGACAGCAAAACAGTAGTATATCCGGGCATCCTGAAGATGCTGAACGACGCAATCGACAAAGAAGCCGACGCATCTGCACCGGGACTTCTGACAATGGGGGTGGAAGATTACATTTTCGACGGAGACATCTCCAAGTGGATCAAATTTGCCAAAACACTGAAACTCAAACTATTGATGAGAGACTTCAATGCAAACAAGACGGAGATACAAACGATGCTTGCCGCAGGCGGATTCCTGACAGACGGAGACGCTACGGTGCATTGCTTTGAGGACATTGTGAACAAATCGAATCCGTTCTATGAAAACGACCGTCGCCAGTTGAACACTACGAACAACGTGCGTGCTTGCACTACACTAGCTAACTATCTGGCAGCACACAACGATCCGCGTATCGAAGATTTCTATGACAAGGCGGCGGACGGCTCTTACAGGGCTATTCCGTACGGAAACAGAACGTCTACCGTTTACTCCATCCGGACAACAGCCCGTGCCACGATAGGTGCGCTCGACCCTGTCTATTATATGTCGGCTGCCGAAGCAGAATATCTGTTGGCAGAATGCTACGCACGACTGGCAGACAAGGCGAGTGCCAAAACTCATTACGACAACGCCGTAGAACTCTCATTCGAAAGATGGGGACGCGATGGCAGCTCATTCATCACAGCCGATGGCGACTACGAATTTGACAGTACCAATGAAGCCAGTATGTTGAAGTGCATCCTTACCCAGAAATGGATTGCCAGCACCCGTTGCCAAGCATGGGACACATGGTTTGACATCAACCGTACAGGAATACCGGCGATAGGAACACTGACTACGGAAAATCCGGGTTATGAACTGGGAACACTGGCATACAACGAGAACAGTTCTTTGGCCAAAGGACAATATGCCCACCGCTTCATCTACTCCAGAGAGTCATTGGACTACAACACCAACGCTCCTTCGGTAGTTCCGGGAATCACCGAACCGTTGTGGTGGCATAAATAAACGAATGGATATTGATTTTTAGAAAAAAGAAAGGATATATATGAAACCTATTAAATATTTATTTTTCCTGATGTTCGCCCTGGTGACTTTCGCTTCATGCGACACCTACGGAGACTATGAGCAGGAGTTTGCACCCACCTACCCGCTGGGCGGACAGTACTACGTAAAAGTGCTTGATGAGAACAATCAAGAGATAGTGATGCATCAAATGACAAGCGATGGGGTTACCTATAATGTATATGGAACCTATATGTATCTGTATAATACGGCTGAAAACGATAAAGACAAACTTTGGATCAAGTTGCCGAGTGACGACTCATTCGACGCCGGTATCCTGGGCAAAATCAGTTGTGACGTAACGGCACGCACTTTCAGCGGAACAGCCGGAAATATGGAAGCGGACGGTCATACAGTTGTCGGAGAATTTACCGTTACCTCAGGTGTCATGACCGAGAAAAGCGTGACAACACCGACAAACGGGAAAGCCGACGGCATAGAAGTCAAGTACACTCTGAACGGAAAAACCTACACGGTGAAAGGTTTTCGCTGGACGGCATGGGACGAAGACGAGACTTGGTATTCTCCGGTATAAAAAGATTCTTCAGAGGGGATAGGCCAGCCTTATCCTCTCTCTCTAACTGAACTAATTTCTCTCAAAGGAGGGACTTTACATAGCGTCGCTTCTGAACTCTAACAAATTAACAGAGGCGAACAAAAATAGGCCAACCGTGAGGTTCGCCTATTTTACTTTTTTTAAGCACGGATTACTCTCTTATACACTATATTTCCAAAAGCCGTAAAAGCCGTGTATACCGTATAATTCGCACCTAAGAATTATCGTTTAATTGTGATGAAGCATGAAGATAAGCAGACTGAAAATGTAAACATACGGCACATTTTGTGATACCATTTTTCTACTGACCGATACTATTTTCTACCAATCCGCCCTATTTACTTTTTTTAAGTATCCATTCTACCATTGCAAGTCGGGTAAGTATTTACTTAGTGTAGTGCGGAGAATTCCCAAAGTGATCGGTTTCACCAGCACTTCCGTCGCTCCCGCGTTCATCGCGTTTTCCTTATCGGAGCTGAAAGCGTAAGCAGTCTGCATGATGATGGGGATTTCTGTATTGGACTCACGGATTATTTTCGTCGCTTCCAGTCCGTTCATTACGGGCATTTTGATATCCATCAGCATCGCTTTGACTTTTTCGTGGTGTTGCTGGAACAACTGCACCATTTCTTCGCCGTTTCTAGCCCATTCGATATCACATTTTTTACCTATGATAGCCTTTATTAATTTGAAGTTGCTGTCATCATCCTCAGCCACCAGAATCAGTGGACGGAATTCATTGGTTTGTTCACCTTCCATATTGTTTTACTATTGTTATTTTATCTGTTTTTTAAGGGTAGTCTCCCTTTTCAGCCCGCAAGGTATAAAAAATATTCATATATTTCGCTATCTTTGCGCTTCAAATTAAAAGAATAGTATGATTTCTGTTGACGGATTGGCCGTAGAGTTTGGCGGCACTGCTTTATTTAGTGATATTTCCTTTGTAATTAATGAGAAAGACCGCATCGCCCTGATGGGTAAAAACGGGGCAGGAAAAAGTACACTGCTGAAGATTCTGGCAGGTGTGCGGCAGCCTACCCGCGGCAAGGTTTCCGCGCCGAAAGATTGTGTGGTGGCTTACCTGCCGCAGCACTTGATGACGGAAGACGGACGGACGGTGTTTGACGAAACGGCACAGGCGTTCGCACATCTGCACGAGATGGAAGCGGAGATTGAGAGATTGAACAAGGAGTTGGAGACGCGGACGGACTACGAGAGTGACAGTTATATGTCACTGATTGAGGAAGTTTCCGCGTTGAGCGAAAAGTTTTACTCGATTGATGCCACGAATTACGAGGAAGATGTGGAGAAGGCGTTGCTGGGACTGGGGTTCAAGCGGGACGACTTCCAGCGTCAGACGAGTGATTTCAGCGGCGGATGGCGGATGCGTATCGAGCTGGCGAAGTTGCTGTTGCAGAAACCGGATGTATTGTTACTCGATGAGCCGACGAATCATCTGGATATCGAATCTATCCAGTGGTTGGAAGATTTTCTGATTAACAACGGTAAGGCGGTGATTGTGATTAGTCACGACCGCAAATTCGTGGATAATATTACGACACGCACTATTGAGGTGACGATGGGGCGTATCTATGACTATAAGGTGAATTACTCCCAATATCTGCAACTGCGCAAGGAACGCCGCGAGCAGCAGCAGAAGGCATATGACGAGCAGCAGAAGTTTATCGCCGAGACGAAGGAGTTTATCGAACGTTTCAAGGGGACGTACTCGAAGACGTTGCAGGTGCAGAGTCGCGTGAAGATGTTGGAGAAACTGGAGTTGCTGGAAGTGGACGAAGAGGATACGTCGGCATTGCGGCTGAAATTCCCGCCCTCGCCACGGTCGGGCAGTTATCCGGTGATTATGGACGGTGTAGGCAAGTCGTACGGTGAGAAGACGGTGTTCCGCAACGCGAATCTGACGATTGAGCGTGGGGACAAAGTGGCTTTCGTCGGCAAGAACGGTGAGGGTAAGTCTACACTCGTGAAGTGTATCATGAGGGAGATTGAGCACGACGGCACGCTGACGCTGGGGCATAATGTGCAAATCGGGTATTTCGCGCAGAACCAGGCATCGCTGATGGATGAGAACCTTACGGTGTTCCAGACGATTGATGATGTGGCGAAAGGCGAGATTCGGAATAAGATTCGTGATTTGCTGGGAGCTTTCATGTTTGGCGGGCCGGAAGAATCGATGAAGAAGGTGAAGGTGTTGTCCGGCGGTGAGCGGACGCGGTTGGCGATGATTAAGCTGCTGCTGGAGCCTGTCAATCTTCTGATTCTCGATGAGCCGACGAATCATCTTGACATGAAAACGAAGGATATTCTGAAACAGGCACTGCTCGATTTTGACGGAACGTTGATTGTCGTTTCGCACGACCGTGACTTCCTCGACGGATTGGTGACGAAGGTGTATGAGTTCGGCAACCAGAAAGTGACGGAACATCTTTGCGGCATCTATGAGTTCCTTGAGAAGAAAAAAATGGATTCGTTGCAGGAACTGGAAAAGAAATAATATTTTTCAGACAGAAGAACATAAGAACAAAAATTAAAACTGTAGTTAAATAAACAGCAGGAATAATTTTCTAAGCGCAGCCTTTACGTTCTTTTGTTCTTATGTCTGAATTTATCAACTTATAACACCCTAATAAATAATAAAAAGAGGGTGATGGCTAGAAAAAGAAAGAAAAGTATTTGTATATTTGTGCACATTAATATAGCAGGACTTAGAAAGAACAAGCTATGTCAAACAAAGAAAAAGAACCACTAAAAAAATAATTTCTCTAAAAGAAAGGATGAAAGGGAAGAAACGAATGATAGTAACTCTGCTGTTTTTTATCAACATTATCATGTTGGTAGCCGCCGTTATTCCCCATCACCACCACCCCAACGGGATGATCTGCATGAAGCAGGACCAACCGGTAGAGCAGCAATGCCCCAACCACCATCATCACCCCGCAAGCGATTCATGTTGCAGCAGCGAATGCATGACCCGCTTCCACTCTCCCATTCCCTCCGTGCACACGGACAGCGGACCGAATTACGTATTCGTCGCCACCCTGTTTACGGATATGATCATCGAACATTTATTACGACCGCAGGAAAGACGAGTCAAAAATTACTACATCTATCGTGAATCCCTGCACGGTACGAAAATACCTCGTACCTCCTCCCTTCGGGCCCCTCCCTACTCTGTTTTTGCGTAAAAACGTGAATGCAAATCTGTTGCATCCGCATTACCGTATCTTTGTAACGTAAAAAAAACAGTAAAACTCAGTAGGAAAATATCATTTATGAAGAAGATTTTTTTGATGGGAATCTTGGGCTTGTTCGCCTTAGGCTCCTGCACTAACAAAAATGTGCATAGTCATGACCATGAAGGACATGACCATAGTACCGTCACACACAACCATGATGGACACAATCACGAAGCGGAAGGGCATGATCACAAGGCGGAAGGCGCCGGACACAATCACGAAGGAGAATGTAATGGCGACCATAGTCACGGTTCCGCAAACAATCACAAGGGGGGTACCACCGACGGCCACAACGAAGCCGCCGATGCCCACAGCGACGAGATTATTCTCCCGAAAGCGAAAGCTGACGCCGCCGGAGTAAAGGTGAGCGTCGTAGAGCCCGCCCCTTTCCGGCAAGTCATCAAAACCAGCGGACAGGTACTGGCTGCACAAGGTGACGAATCCGTAGCCGTAGCCACAGTGGCAGGTGTTGTCTCTTTCCGCGGAAAGGTGACGGAAGGCATGAGCGTGGGACGCGGTACTCCGTTGGTAACCATTTCTTCGCACAACATCGCAGACGGCGACCCGGTGCAGCGTGCCCGCATCGCTTACGAAGTTTCGAAGAAAGAATACGAACGTATGAAAGCGCTTATAGCCAACAAAATCGTATCCGACAAGGATTTTGCACAGGCGGAACAGAATTACGAAAATGCCCGCATCAGTTACGAAGCGCTCGCAAAGAATCATTCGGCAATCGGACAGAATATCACCGCACCTATCGCCGGCTACGTGAAGAGTATCCTTGTGAAAGAGGGAGACTATGTGACCATCGGACAACCGCTGGTCAGTGTGACGCAAAACCGCCGTCTGTTCCTCCGTGCCGAAGTGTCGGAAAAGTATTATCCGTATCTCCGTACAATCAATTCCGCCAATTTCCAGACACCTTATAATAATATGGTGTACGAGTTGAGTGCGTTAAACGGTCGACTTCTTTCTTTCGGAAAGACATCGGGTGACAATTCTTTCTACGTGCCCGTGACTTTCGAGTTTGACAACAAAGGCGATATCATTGCCGGCTCGTTCGTAGAGGTTTATCTGCTTTCTTCACAACTGGAAAATGTGCTCTCCCTTCCCCGCACAGCATTGACCGAGGAGCAGGGAATATTCTTTGTATATCTGCAACTCGATGAGGAAGGATACAAGAAGCAGGAAGTCACTCTAGGTGCCGACAACGGCAAGAGCGTGCAAATCCTGACCGGAATAAAACCGGGCGACCGTGTAGTGACCGAGGGAGCTTATCAGGTTCGCCTGGCAAGCGCCAGCAACGCCATTCCTGCGCACAGCCACGAGCACTAAGCGGCAAGGTGCCGCAGCCGGATTTCCTTGCGGTGCATCTATCCAATTTTGTATCACTCAATTGATGAATTATCATGCTTAACAAAATCATACATTACTCCCTGCACAACCGCCTGGTTGTGCTCTGCGCGGCCGTTCTCCTGCTCATCGCGGGGACTTACACTGCCATGCATACGGAAGTAGACGTTTTCCCCGACCTCAATGCCCCTACGGTGGTCATCATGACCGAAGCCAACGGCATGGCAGCCGAGGAAGTGGAACAACTCGTCACCTTTCCTGTCGAAACAGCCGTGAACGGTGCTACCGGTGTACGCCGCGTACGCTCCTCTTCCACCAACGGTTTTTCTGTTGTATGGGTAGAATTTGACTGGGGAACAGATATTTACCTTGCCCGTCAGATTGTCAGCGAGAAACTGGCAGTAGTCAGCGAATCTCTCCCTGCCAACGTCGGCAAGCCGACTCTCGGCCCGCAGTCTTCGATTCTCGGTGAAATGCTTATCGTCGGTCTGACTGCCGACTCGACCTCGATGCTCGACCTCCGGACGATTGCCGACTGGACGATTCGTCCCCGCCTGTTGTCTACCGGTGGTGTGGCACAGGTGGCAGTACTGGGCGGAGACATCAAAGAATACCAAATTCAGCTAGACCCGGAACGGATGCGCCACTACGGCGTTTCAATGGGCGAAGTGATGACTGTCACCCAGGATATGAACCTCAATGCCAACGGTGGCGTGCTATACGAGTTTGGAAATGAATACATTGTACGTGGCGTACTCTCCACATCAAAGATAGAAGAGCTCGGCAAAGCTGTCGTGAAAACGGTGAACACTTTCCCTGTGACACTGGAAGATATCGCCGATGTGAAAATCGGACCGAAAGCTCCGAAACTGGGAACGGCTTCCGAACGCGGCAAACCTGCCGTACTGATGACTGTCACCAAACAACCTGCCACCAGCACGCTCGAACTGACAGACAAACTGGAAGCTTCGCTGAAAGACCTTCAGAAGAATTTGCCTGCGGACGTGAAAGTGTCTACCGATATCTTCCGTCAGAGCCGTTTTATCGAAAGCTCTATCGGCAACGTGAAAAAGTCGCTTTTTGAAGGTGGTATCTTTGTGGTCATCGTTCTTTTCCTGTTCCTGGCGAATGTGCGCACAACGGTGATTTCGTTGGTGACATTGCCTATCTCGCTGCTTGTTTCTATTCTGACGCTACATTACATGGGGCTGACTATCAATACGATGAGTCTCGGCGGTATGGCGATTGCCATCGGTTCGCTGGTGGACGATGCAATTGTCGATGTAGAGAATGTGTACAAGCGGCTGCGGGAGAACCGCCAGAAACCGGAAGCCGAACGGCTTAGTACGCTCGAAGTGGTGTTTAACGCCTCTAAAGAGGTGCGTATGCCTATCCTTAATTCGACATTAATTATTGTTGTCAGTTTTGTTCCTCTTTTCTTCCTGAGTGGAATGGAAGGACGTATGCTGGTTCCATTGGGCATTGCGTTTATCGTGGCACTGTTTGCTTCAACGGTAGTTGCACTCACGCTGACACCGGTGCTCTGTTCATATCTACTAGGCAGCGGCAAGACGAACAAGGAGCTGAAAGAATCTTTCGTAGCACGTTGGATGAAAGGGATTTACGGAAAAGCTCTTACATGGGTGCTGGCGCACAAACGGTTGACTTTGGGTAGTACTATCGGACTGTTTGTTATTGCTCTCGGTGTGTTCTTTACTCTCGGACGCAGTTTCTTGCCTTCTTTCAACGAAGGTTCTTTTACTATCAATATCAGTTCTCTGCCGGGTATCTCTTTGGAAGAAAGCAACAAAATGGGGCATCGCGCAGAGGAATTGTTGCTCACCATTCCCGAAATACAGACGGTGGCCCGCAAAACGGGGCGTGCCGAATTGGACGAGCATGCGCTTGGCGTGAACGTGTCGGAAATCGAGGCGCCTTTTGAACTGAAAGATCGCCCGCGCAATGAGCTTGTTGCCGAGGTTCGCGAGAAGTTGGGTACAATCACCGGCGCGAATATAGAAATCGGCCAGCCTATCAGTCACCGTATCGATGCTATGTTATCCGGTACAAAGGCGAATATTGCTATCAAACTTTTTGGTGACGACCTGAACAAGATGTTCTCGCTCGGCAACCAGATAAAAGGGGCTATCGAGAATATTCCGGGCATCGCCGACCTCAACGTGGAGCAGCAAATCGAACGTCCACAGTTGAAAATCCAGCCGAAACGGGAAATGCTGGCCAAATTTGGAATCACCTTGCCGGAATTTTCGGAGTATGTCAACGTAGCTCTCGCAGGAAAAGTCATCTCACAGGTTTACGAAAAGGGGAAGAGTTTCGACCTTATCGTCAAGGTGAAGGATGACGCGCGAGATGAAATGGAGAAAATCCGCAATCTGATGGTGGATACCAACGACGGCCGCAAAGTTCCTCTGAACTACGTGGCGGAAGTGGTTTCGTCCATGGGGCCGAACACTATCAACCGCGAAAATGTAAAACGTAAAATCGTGATTTCCGCCAACGTGGCCGACCGTGACTTACGCAGTGTGGTGAACGACATCCAGGAACGTATCGACACGTCCGTACAGCTCCCCGAAGGGTATCACATCGAATACGGCGGACAGTTTGAAAGCGAACAGGCTGCCAGCCGGACATTGGCACTGACTTCATTTATCAGTATTGTCGTTATCTTCCTGCTGCTTTACCATGAATTCCGTAACGTGAAGGAATCCGGCGTTATCTTGCTGAACTTGCCGCTTGCACTAATTGGCGGCGTATTTGCACTGGTTATCACCACGGGAGAGGTGAGCATTCCGGCTATCATCGGCTTTATCTCTCTGTTCGGTATTGCGACCCGAAACGGTATGTTGCTCATCAGCCACTACAACCATCTGCAAAAAGAGGAAGGTCTGAATGTCTACGACAGCGTGATACTGGGGTCTCTCGACCGTCTGAACCCGATTCTGATGACTGCATTGTCTTCTGCCCTGGCACTGATTCCACTTGCACTAGGTGGCGATCTGCCCGGAAACGAGATTCAAAGCCCGATGGCTAAAGTTATTCTGGGCGGACTTTTAACATCTACATTCCTGAACGGTTTCATTGTCCCGATTGTTTACCTGATGATGCACTCCCCAAAAAAACAAATAAAAGAAAAAGTATGAAACGAATTATTATCATAGGTTCTTTTACTGCTACTGCACTTTTCGCCCTAACAGGCGGTGCACATGCTCAGAGTAGCATAGAGCAGGTATTAAAAAATATAGAAACGAATAATAAAGAATTGCAGGCAAATGCCCAACTTATTACTTCGCAAAAATTGGAATCCCGAACGGAGAATAACTTGCCCGACCCCACACTTTCTTATGCGCATCTTTGGGGTGCGAAAGATAAGAGTGAAACAATTGGCGAGCTGGTTGTTTCACAAAGCTTCGATTTCCCCAGTTTATATGCAACACGCAATAAGCTGAACCGATTGAAAGCCGGAGCTTATGACAGTCAGGCAGATGTTTTCCGCCAAGAGAAATTATTGCAAGCAAAAGAACTTTGCCTGGATATTATCATGCTCCGCCAGCAGAAAAACATCCTGGAAGAGCGTCTGCGCAATGCGGAAGAGCTTGCCAAGATGTACACCAAACGTCTGCAAACGGGAGACGCGAATGCACTCGAGACAAACAAAATTAACCTGGAACTGCTGAACGTGAAAACAGAAGCGTCTCTGAACGAGACGGCACTTCGCAATAAGTTGCAAGAACTGAATACGTTGAACGGAAATATTCCGGTAGTTTTCGAAGAGAATCAATATGCGGCTGTGCCTTTCCCCTCTGATTATCAGATTTTGAAGTCTGAGGTGATGTCCGCAGACCGCACGTTGATGGCACTTGGCAACGAGAGTCTGGTTGCTCGCAAACAGATTGCTGTCAACAAGTCTCAGTGGCTACCGAAACTGGAGTTGGGTTATCGACGGAATACAGAGACGGGAGTACCGTTCAACGGTGTAGTGGTCGGCTTTTCTTTCCCGATTTTCGAAAACCGGAATAAGGTAAAGATTGCCAAAGCACAAGCGCTGAATATTGACTTGCAAAAGGATAATGCCGCATTGCAGGTGGAATCTGAACTGGCACAGCTTTATCGGGAAGCTAAAGCGCTGCATACTTCTATGGAAGAATACAGCAAGACTTTCCAGTCCCAACAAGACCTGGCATTGCTAAGACAGGCTTTAACGGGCGGACAAATCAGCATGATTGAATACTTTGTCGAGGTATCCGTGATTTATCAAAGCCACCAGAATTATTTGCAACTGGAAAATCAGTACCAAAAAGCAATGGCACGAATTTACAAAAGTAAACTATAAGGTCTTTATCTCGTCCGGCAAATATCCGCTACGGATACGCCACTCTTGCGGATAAAGATTGTTTGCACGATTGCCGATGTTCTTTACGAAACCGAGAGGGATATTCCGGTAAGTAAGTAAAATATAACCGCGAGGGGCTGTTGCCGACAAGGCAATGGCCTCTTTCCGTAAATAGGCAATCGCTTGTTCATAAGTTATATCTTCGGTTGCAAAAGCTCCCTGCCGCAATAGCGCGGAACTCATCGCCAAAGCGTGGTCGGGAATCAAATCCTTCCCTTTCACCTCTCCTATGCCAACTCCCGCCAATACGATTTTCAGACTTTGCTTCATAGTTGCCAGTTCTTCAACGTATTGTTGCGGAAAGGCTTGAATCTTGGTTCCCTCTACCGATACTATATATCCGTGGGATTTCTCTTCATTCAGCCAACTCTTGACTATATTCAGATGCTCTTTGGAGACAACTGAAGGGATTGTCCCGCCTTTCTTATCCTTTTTCTTTGCTGCCTTGTTTTTTGAAGAAAGAAAAGCTGGCATAGTATCTGTTTCTGTTTCCGGTTTGCGAAGGGCAGCAAGGAAAAAGCCTTCGCCTTTGGTTTTGTGCGGGAAGAAATGGTAGACGGAAGCCACTTGTTCAGAATTCCCGCCCATATCTGGGGTATCAGACTTCTTATATAAGAGATTTCCTGTTATATTCCAGTCTTCCGAAATGTCCAGGACTAGCGGTTCGGCTCCAAATTCTTGCTGAATCCAACAGACGTTTTCTTCGTCTTCTCTTGTATTATAGGTACACGTACTATATATAAGAATTCCACCGGGCTTCAAGGCAGGCCAGATATCTGCGATAATTCTTCGCTGCCGTTGCCAGCATATTTCCACATTTTCAGGACTCCACTCTTCAACTGCTACCGGATCTTTGCGAAACATTCCTTCACCGGAACAAGGAACGTCGGTCAGAATCACGTCAAAGAAAGACGGCAAGGACGAAAAATCAGCAGGATCATTGTTCGTAACAACTACATCCGGATGTCCCCACTTTGTCAGGTTCTCCGCCAAAATCTGCGAACGGTTTCTGATGACTTCATTGGCAACCAACAGACTTCCTTCAGGAAGTACACTGCGGGCATGAGTCGATTTTCCACCGGGGGCAGCACAGAGATCCAACATCACCACCGGCTCTGTGACATATTGCCGGAGCACCTGCTCTACAAACATGGAAGAGGCTTCCTGAACATAATAGCACCCCGCATGAAACAACGGGTCGAACGTAAAAGTAAGACGCTCATCAAGATAAAAGCCCTCGGATGCCCAAGGAACGGGAACAAGTTGAGAATCCATTCTCAACTTGTTAAACCTTATGCTGACAGGAGGTTCCTGTTGGATAGCAACAGCCAGTTTGTCGTATTCTTCATCGCCCAATAAAGAGCGGGTGTACTTTATGAAAGAAGCGGGTAAATCCATTTTCGTATAATAATTTGCGCAAATATCAAAAATATTTCGTCTCTTTGCAACTTTCTCGGATATTAACTACGTCTAACAGACAAAGAAACAAATAAAAAAAACATTTATATGAAAAATTTTCTACTTGCTTTGATGGTTGTATTGACCACTTGCACATTGGCTATCGCCCAAAATAATACGACTATTATACGTGATTCCGTTGAAAACGTAAAAGTTAGTGTAAAAAAAGGCAGTAAAGCGAATGCGAACAACACTGCTGTGACAGTGATTGGTGTGGACACTACGGATGCTGACTCTACCGAAGTTGATACAGATTCAAGCAGCGTAAGTCATGGTAACGCCAGTTTTACCATAAATACGGATGATGACGATTTTCCATTCAACAAATTCGGCAATGCCATTAGCGGTGGCATTCTAGTAGCTATTATCAGTATAATCGCCGTATTCGGGTTACCGGTATTTATTCTATTTGTCGTATTCTTCTTCCGTTACAAGAACCGGAAAGCACGCTATCGCCTTGCCGAACAGGCACTTGCAGCAGGACAACCGTTACCGGCGGATTTTATCCGTGAAAACAAACCTGTCGACCAACGCTCACAAGGTATCAAAAATACATTTACCGGTATCGGGCTTTTTATCTTCCTTTGGGCAATCACAGGTGAATTCGGAATTGGCGCTATCGGACTTCTAGTCACATTCATGGGTATCGGACAATGGATTATAGGTTACAATCAGAAACAAAATCCGGATACATCCGATACATGGATGCACAATATCGGCTCCAAAGAGAAAGGTAACGGGCTGAATGAAGAAAAGAACGAAGAAGAATAATGAGTCAACTCAACGATATATCGCTAGTCGCACAGGTCGTGGTGTTCAAGAACACCAGGGCCTTCGACCAGTTAGTGGGAAAGTACCAGTCGGCTGTACGGCGGTTCTTCCTGAACCTGACTTGCGGCGACAGCGAATTGAGTGATGACCTGGCGCAAGACACCTTTATCAAAGCATACACGAACATTGCTTCTTTCCGAAACTTATCCAGTTTCTCCACGTGGCTGTATCGTATTGCCTATAATGTTTTTTATGATTATATTCGCAGCCGAAAAGAGACGGCTGAGTTGGATACAAGGGAAATAGACGCCATCAACAGCACCGAACAAGAAAATGTCGGTCAGAAAATGGATGTCTACCAGTCACTCAAAACGCTCAAAGAAGTGGAAAGAACCTGCATCACGTTGTTCTACATGGAAGATGTGAGCATCGACAAGATTGCGGGGATAATAGGAATACCGGCAGGAACGGTGAAAAGCCACCTGTCGCGTGGAAAAGATAAATTAGCAATGTATTTAAAACAAAACGGTTATGACAGAAGTAAACAATGATAAGCTCTTGCGGGATTTCTTCTCGAAAAATAAGCAAGAAATAGCGGACAACGGATTCAGTCGCCGTGTCATGCACCACTTGCCCGACCGAAGCCGTCGGCTGGCACGTATCTGGAGTGCTTTCATTATGGCGGTAGTAACTGTACTTTTCGTTTGGCTGGGCGGTTTGGAAGCTACTTGGGGAACGATAAGGGATGTGTTCATCGGTATGCTCAATCATGGCACCACAAGCCTTGACCCGAAATCAATAATTATCGCAACGGTTGTCCTGATATTCATGGCAACCCGTAAAGTGGCTTCCATGGCGTAAATGCTATTGGAAACATATATAATTACAAACTCGGAGAACGTCTGTTTATCTCCGGGCTTTTTTATTCTTCATAGCAAGAAATCCTTATTAACTGTCCTGTCTGTTAAACAATAATAAATCTACCCTTTCTTCCGGGCAGCCCCAAACTTAGATGTTGTATCTTTGTTGTTCTGTAAACTAAAATAGAGAGAAAAGTTTTGAAACTACGTATATTTATTTTATTTCTGTTTTTGTCTTTATTACGTGCCCAGGCAGATGTTATCGACAGCTTGATGACGTATCCCCGGGACTCTATCGGGGTAACGAGTGATTCTCTCGTATTGCATTTCCTGGGAGAATCGGGAATCCCTGTCTCCGATAATAATAAAGTCAAACTGCTGAAAAGCGGACGGGAGAAGTTTATCGATTTATTTGAAGCCATACGGGAAGCCAAACACCATGTCCATCTGGAATATTTCAATTTCCGCAATGACTCCATTGCCAATGCCTTATTCGACCTGCTGGCCGAAAAGGTGAAGGAAGGCGTTGAAGTACGGGCGATGTTTGACGCTTTCGGCAACTGGTCGAACAATAAACCGCTAAAAAAAAGACATCTCAAGAAAATACGCGAACGGGGCATCGAGATTGTTAAATTCGACCCGTTTACTTTCCCTTATATCAATCATGCCGCCCACCGCGACCACCGGAAAATCGCTGTTATCGACGGAAAAGTGGCTTATACAGGTGGGATGAATATCGCTGATTACTACATCAACGGTTTACCGAAAATCGGAACATGGCGGGATATGCATATGCGCATTGAAGGGGATGCGGTCAACGACTTGCAGGAAATATTCCTCACAATCTGGAACAAGGAGACTAAACAGAATATAGGCGGAGAAGTTTATTTTCCCCTGCATAAAGAGCAGACGGACAGTACTAATATCGTGGTTGCCATTGTCGACCGTACTCCGAAGAAGAACAGCCGTATGCTGAGTCATGCGTATGCGATGAGTATCTATTCGGCACAGAAGAATGTGCACATTGTCAATCCTTACTTCGTGCCTACTTCTTCCATTAAGAAAGCGCTGAACCGCTCTATCGACCGGGGGGTAGACGTGACAATAATGGTTTCTTCCGCTTCTGATATTCCGTTTACACCGGATGCGGCGCTCTACAAACTGCATAAACTGATGAAAAGAGGGGCAACCGTCTATATGTACAACGGCGGATTTCATCACTCGAAAATTATGATGGTAGACGATTTGTTCTGCACGGTCGGCACCGCCAACCTGAACAGCCGTAGCCTACGATATGATTACGAGACGAATGCCTTCATTTTTGACAAGAAAACGACTGCCGAACTAAATAGTATGTTTCACAACGACATCGAACACTGTACCCAACTGACACCTGAATTTTGGAAAAAGCGTTCACCCTGGAAAAAGTTCGTCGGATGGTTTGCGAATTTATTCACCCCATTTTTGTAATTTTGCGCAAACGTGTAATTCCTCATGTGATGAATTCACCAATGATTTGATAATTTATTTACGTATGAAACAATACCTGGATTTACTCAACCGTGTGTTAACGGAAGGCACGGAAAAAAGCGACCGCACCGGAACGGGAACCATCAGCGTTTTCGGTCATCAAATGCGCTTCAATCTCGAAGATGGTTTTCCTTGTCTGACAACGAAGAAACTGCATTTAAAATCAATCATATATGAGCTGCTCTGGTTTCTGCAAGGGGACACCAACGTGAAATACCTACAAGAACACGGAGTACGTATATGGAATGAGTGGGCTGACGAGAACGGTGACTTAGGTCACATCTACGGTTACCAGTGGCGCTCATGGCCTGATTACAACGGTGGATTTATCGACCAAATCAGCGAAGTAGTGGAAACGATCAAACATAATCCGGATTCACGCCGCATCATCGTAAGCGCCTGGAACGTGGCTGACTTGAATAACATGAATCTCCCACCCTGTCATGCGTTCTTCCAATTTTATGTGGCGGACGGACGGCTGAGCCTGCAACTTTACCAACGTAGTGCCGATATTTTCCTCGGTGTTCCTTTCAACATCGCTTCTTACGCATTATTATTACAAATGATGGCACAAGTGACAGGATTGAAGGCCGGTGACTTTGTCCATACTTTCGGTGATGCACATATCTATCTGAATCACTTGGAACAGGTAAAACTGCAACTGTCGCGCGCCCCCCGCCCATTGCCGCAAATGAAAATCAACCCGAATGTGAAAAATATCTTCGATTTCAAATTTGAAGATTTTGAATTAATCAATTACGATCCGCATCCGCACATTGCCGGAGTAGTAGCCGTGTAATCCTATGAGTAGAATATCAATTATCGCCGCCGTTGACCGGCATATGGCAATAGGTTTTCAGAATAAACTTCTTTTTTGGTTGCCAAACGACTTGAAACGCTTCAAGTCGCTGACTACCGGAAATACAATTATAATGGGACGCAAAACTTTCGAATCTCTTCCGAAAGGTGCATTACCCAACCGTAGAAACGTAGTACTGTCTTCGAATCCGGCAACTGAATGTCCCGGCGCTGAAGTTTTTCCTTCACTCGAGGCCGCCCTGCAAAGTTGTCTGGAAAACGAACATGTATATATAATCGGGGGGGCAAGCATTTATCGGCAAGCGCTTCCTCTTGCGGATGAACTCTGCTTGACAGAAATAGACAGTACCGCCCCAGAAGCTGATGTCTATTTTCCAGAAGTTTCTCCTGAGATATGGCAAGAAAAAAACAGAGATGCTCATCCTGCGGATGAGAAACATCTCTGCCCCTATGCTTTTGTCGATTACGTAAGAAAGTAGATCTACCTTCTGTCCGGAACAAAGTATTGATTAATCTTCGTCATCTACGTCGACCATTATAGGCATCTGCCGCTTAATGGCTTCGTGGAAGGAGATAAGCGTTTCCGTACGCGCCAACCCCAGCGGTTGCAACTTATCGTGAATAATACTCAACAAGTGGTGGTTATTCTTTGCATAAATCTTAATGAACATGTCGTATTTTCCGGTGGTGAAATGACATTCCACTACTTCAGGAATAGCCTCCAAGGCTTTTGTCACCGAATCAAATGATTCGGGATCTTTCAGATATATACCGATATAAGCACAAGTCTCATATCCTACTTTTTCGGGGTCAATAACATATTCCGAACCTTTGAGTATACCCAAGTTAGTCAGTTTCTGAATACGTTGATGAATTGCAGCACCGGATACATTACAAGCTCTTGCCACTTCCAAAAAAGGAATACGGGCATTGCCTGCAATCAGTTTCAGTATTTGTTCATCTAAAGTATCTAATTGATGATGTCCCATTTCTTAAACCAAATTGTTTTTATCTATGAATCTTTTGTGCAAAGTTAGCGATTTTCCGGCAACAAATACTATAATCTATTACTTTTATTTATACGAAGCAGATAAATCAACAATAGTTTGTATCTTTGCAAAAAACATAAATATACCATTTATATGAAACAAATTTGCTGTATCGTTCTATTCTTCTTAACTTTTGCAGAAGGCTATGCACAGAACTTTGCCGATTATTTTCAAGACAAAACATTGCGAGTGGACTATATTTTCACCGGAAATGCCAAGCAACAAGCTATCTACCTGGATGAACTGTCACAGCTCCCTTCCTGGGCCGGTCGACAACACCATTTATCCGAACTTCCTTTGGAAGGCAACGGACAAATCATCGTGAAAGACCTTGCCACGAAACAGTGTATTTATAAGACTTCTTTCTCTTCTCTATTTCAAGAATGGCTGACTACGGATGAAGCCAAAGAAACAGCAAAAGGATTCGAAAACACTTTTCTTCTCCCTTATCCCAAACAAGCGGTCGAAGTGGAAATTACTTTATATTCTCCACGCAGGGAACTAATGGCCAGCTACAAACATATTGTCCGCCCGAACGATATTCTGATTCATAAACGTGGTGTGTCACACATCACTCCACACCGTTATATGCTTCAAAGTGGTAATGAGAAGAATTGTATAGACGTCGCTATTCTTGCTGAAGGATACACGGAAAAGGAAATGGAGCTATTCTACCAGGATGCACAAAACGCCTGTGAAAGTCTTTTTTCACACGAACCATTTCGTTCTATGAAAGACAAATTCAATATTATTGCCGTTGCCAGTCCGTCTACGGATAGCGGTGTCAGTGTCCCCCACGAAAACCAATGGAAACAAACGGCTGTTCACTCCCACTTCGACACTTTCTATTCGGATCGTTATCTGACTACCAGCCGGGTGAAATCAATCCATAACGCTCTATCCGGTATCCCTTACGAGCATATTATTATTCTCGCCAATACTGATGTATACGGTGGTGGTGGAATCTATAACTCTTACACCTTGACTACCGCTCATCATCCGATGTTCAAGCCGGTAGTAGTTCACGAATTCGGGCACAGCTTCGCCGGATTAGCCGACGAATATTTCTATGAGGATGATACAATGACAGATACTTACCCACTGGATATCGAACCGTGGGAACAGAACATTTCTACACGAGTGAACTTTGCTTCCAAATGGGAGAATATGCTCCCGGCAAGCACTCCAATACCAACTCCTACTGCTGAAAAGAAGAAATATCCGGTTGGAGTGTACGAGGGAGCCGGTTATTCTGCCAAAGGTATTTACCGCCCCGCCTATGATTGCCGTATGAAAACTAACGGATATCCGGAATTTTGCCCGGTTTGCCAACGTGCCATCCGCCGGATAATCGAATTTTATATTCCTTAAAAATTATATGACTATAAACTTTAAAAGCCAAACCGTATGATTAGATTCCAACCGATTACCACATCGGATTTCCAGCATTACAAGTTTATGGAAGAACTGCTTATAGATGCATTTCCACCAGAAGAATACCGCGAGTTGAACCAACTACGCGAATACACCGACCGTATGGGTAACTTTCATAATAACATCATCTTTGATGATGACCTGCCAATCGGCTTTATCACCTATTGGGACTTCGACAGTTACTACTATATAGAACACTTCGCCACCAACCCTGCCTTACGAAATGGAGGATACGGAAAACGCACACTTGAATACTTGTGCAATTATTTAAAACTGCCGATTGTACTTGAAGTAGAACGTCCGATAGAAGATATGGCAAAACGCCGTATCGGATTCTACCAACGACAAGGTTTCGTTCTGTGGAATGAAGACTATTATCAGCCGCCATATAAACCGGGAGATGACTCTTTGCCTATGTATTTAATGGTACATGGCAATCTTGAACCGGAGAAAAATTATGAAGAAATAAAGCATAAGCTTCATACAGCCGTTTACGGAGTAAAAGAATAAAAGGAGCAAAAAACAAGTAAAAGACACTGATGAAGTAAAAGAATAGTAAAAATAATAATAAAGAGAGGGCTTCCAAATTATTGGAAGCCCTCTCTTTATTATTATTAAATTAACTAATTACTTCTCGCCACGTTTTGTAGCAGAATAGTTAATCTTCAAAGCATAAGATTTTCTAAGAGCATTTTTTACGTCAGTAATAATACCCATCTTAGTCTTCTGGTCAACCTTCAGAGATACAGTCATTTTAGCCGCATCTCCCTCACTCATACTAGCACGTTCCTGAAAAATGAAATCTTGTACTTCACCAACTTCAGCGTAGCTGTCGTTGAGCTGAATACGACTTTCAGTACCCATTTTCGCGCGATATTCCTGAGTAGGTTCACCTACATAAATGAATGTCACCAGTGATTTCTTCTCCAATTTTTCGAGTTCAGTACCTTGCGGAAGCGTAAACTGCACCTTTAATGTTACCTCACGCATTGTTGTTACAATCATAAAGAAGAACAACAAGGTAAAGATAAGGTCAGGCAATGAAGAAGTATTCAACGCCGGCATTTCACGTTTACCAGTCTTATTAAATTTTCCCATTACTTACTTCTTTTTTTCTCCGTATTTTTTAGGTTCTGCCTCAGAAATTCGTTGCGGATAAATTTCACGAACTGCTTTTTGCTGTTCATCGCTCAGTTCAGCGTATTTTACTCCAAATTTCTGTTCAGCCAACTCGTCTCTCAATTCATTATATGCAGCAACCAATTCGTTCTGCACACTGATATATGCCTGATAAGAAGATCCACGGTCATTCTGCAAAGAAATTACGTGCTTGTCATTAACCATATATGTGCCAAAGAATTCCACACTCTTTTGTGTCTTTTCAGGCATATTCTCCGCGTTATTGACGTTAGCAATAAATTCTTTAGCTTTATCTCTCAACTGATCAACACTGATATAATCATTACCGCACATCAAGGCGTCATCCTTATTCAGATAAACCTGCAAGACGTTACGTTCTTTGATCTTATCCGTATTCTGTTGGTCTTGATCTTCGGGTGGCGGTGGCAAAAGTCTTGCCAAACCACGGTCCGTATCCATTGATGTCGTAATCAAGAAGAAGATCAGCAACAAGAAAGCGATATCCGCCGTAGAACTTGAGTTAATATCAGGAACTTTTCTTTTTCCTTTTGCCATTGTAATTACTTATTTAATTGAGTATCCCCAATTGATTACGATATTTTTTTCTTTATACCACTCGCGATGATTGCAACAACAGTCACAAACAACAGGATGTAAATAGAATAAAGGAACATATCAGTCAGTTTCAGCCAGAAAGGAACGTTGTCCGTACCGCTATAACCTGGAATTTGCATCGGTGTACCGTCCCCCATAGACCAAGCTACAACTAAAACAACAATCAAAAGCACTAAGCCAAGTAAAGACTTAATTGCATTTGCCGGATTATCTTTCAAAGCTGCGCCAAATTGGAATATAGCAGCAATAACAGTAGCAGCAACAGCCAAACCAAACAATGCATAAATGAGCATCAGCAAAGTATTAGTATGTGCCGGTTGCCACATTTCAGGATCTACTCCTACGACAACATCCGCACCCTGAGCATCACCACCAAGGTAGAAAAGTCCCAGTACAATGAGGATGACAGCAAACATCGCATACAAAGTATAATACGATATTCTATATGTTAACTTACTCATTTCGAATTATTTTTTGTATTTCAAATTATATTTGATTACCATATCAAGCAAAGAGATAGAAGAATCTTCCATTTCGCTTGTAAGAGCTTCAATCTTAGCAAGTACGTAGTTGTAGAATACCTGAAGAATCAAAGCAACGATCAAACCGAAGATAGTTGTAATCAAGGCAACTTTCATACCACCAGCAACAACCGTTGGAGAGATATCACCTACCTGTTGGATTTTGTCGAACGCCTGCACCATACCAATTACAGTACCCAAGAATCCGAGTGACGGAGCCATTGCGATAAACAGTGTAATCCAAGAACATCCTTTTTCAAGGTAACCGGCCTGTACACCACCGTAAGATACAACTGATTTTTCAACAACATCGATACCCTGGTCAATTCTCATCAAACCTTGGTAGTAGATAGAAGCAACCGGACCTCTCGTGTTACGAGCAATATCTTTAGCAGCTTCAACATCACCTTTTTCCAAAGCGGCCTCAATAGATGCCATAAATTTCTTTGTGTTGATTTCAGCCAAGCTCAAATAAATGATACGTTCGATACAGAAAGCCAAACCGATCACCAAAGCGATAGCTACCAAACTCATAAAAGATGCAGTACCTTCAATGAATTTAACTTTCAATTCCTTGTGAATACCACCTTCTTCTGCAGCAGGAGTAGCAGCAGTAGCCTCAGCAGCGGGAGCAACAGCTTGTTGTTCAGTTTGTTCTGCTGCAGGAGCGTCTTGAGCCTGAGCAAGTTGAATAGAGCCAAATGTAAAGGCACCAATCACAGCAACAATTGCGAATAACTTTTTCATTGTGTGTCTAATTTTTAAGATTAATTAATTGATTATTATTATTGTTTTTACTTCTCGTCCTGTTTTCAATTCTGCGGAGAGACGGGGATTCGAACCCCGGATACGCTTTAGGCGTATACACGCTTTCCAGGCGTGCCTCTTCAACCACTCGAGCATCTCTCCTTATGAGTTTTCCGCATTTTCAGCTACAAATGTATCCTTTTTTTTCTTTTCTTGAAGCATTATCCCTTTTTTATCTTGAATAAATACTGCAAATTAATATAATTTAAAACCTTTCGAACCTTATTTGCGGATTCCAAACACTTTTAGTGCATTTTCTGAAGTGACCTGAGACACGTATTCAAAGGGCATTCGATAAATTTCCGCTACTTTTGCAAGAGTATCCTTCACATTCGCGCTTTCATTTCGCTTGCCACGGTTCGGAACCGGAGTTAAATAGGGAGAGTCGGTTTCGAGCACAATACGTTCCAAAGGAACTGTCAGCAGTGTCTCCGGCAGAGCAGATTTCTTAAAAGTAACTACACCGTTAACTCCCAACATAAATCCTTCGAATTCCAGTAATTTCTCGGCTTCTTCCACTGTCCCGGTAAAACTATGAAAAATACCGGTGAGCGGAGTATTTTTATAGGGTTCCATTACCTTATATATATACTCGAACGCATCCCTTGAATGAATAACAATCGGCAACCGATATTCGAGCGCCCACTCAATCTGCCTTTGAAAGACCAACAGTTGTTCTTTCAAAAAGGTCTTATCCCAGTAAAGATCAAGACCGATTTCACCAATAGCAACATACCGATTGGTTCCCGCCAACTGCTCATGCACAACGGCCAATTCCTGTTCATATGTTTCATTAACAGAAGTGGGATGCAGCCCAATCATCGGGAAACAATAGCCCGGATAGCCAGCACATACAGATAACATCGGATTAATCGTCGTACTATCAATATTCGGCATAAAAATATATGAAACACCGGCTTCACGTGCACGTTCAATTACTTGTGGCAAATCTTCGGAAAATTCTTCTAAAAAGAGATGAGAGTGAGTATCTATCAGCATGATATTTCGTTTTTTTCTTTTACTTTTTCACTGGAACGATAGTAATATACCAGACCGTAATCACGGCATTTTTCCAGTCTGACCTCATTGGGAGTGATGTCCTGATATTTAGCTTCAACCTGATTCCAAATATCCAATATTAATTCATCGGCACGGTCGCGCATGGAAGCCAGTTCGTCAAGACTCCGACTTGTCAATGCCTGATAATTCTTCTGCCGCTCATAGCTATCTAGAAAGATATCGTAATGCACTTTCACACGTGCAATAGTAGGATTATAAATAGGTATACCACCCTGAGATGTCCTCCGCTGTTCACCTTCAATAATCTTTTTCCCCCACTCCACCAATGCGGCTTCACTCAGCAAATCCGGTACCGTACTCGCATTAGGCAGACCGTACAATTCTTTATGTGCCACTTTTATTTCATCACGGAGCACAGCCAAGTTGAGTACCTGGATGAAATGAGAAATATACAGTCGGGCGGTTTTCACATTTGCCTGATGTTTCCTGCTCGCCCGCGACTGATTATCATAGCATTGTGTATAATAAATCTGCGCCGCTTCAAACCTTTGCAGAAAATTACGCGCTTCGAACAATGTCTTCAGCGTAATTGCCAGGTCACGTACATTATACAGTTCTCCCTTTTCAACCGCTATTTTCAGCGCCCGAACCCTCGCCTGGTCTGTATTTGGTAGTCGTCTGTATGGCATATTTTCAAGAGCTTAGCTACATTTCACGATACATCAATAATTTCACCAAGTTCTTTAATTCTTTTTTTCGATCCTCTGCCACTGCTACTGCCGAAAGACTTTCCATGGCAAGTGTATAATACTCGCGCATCTTGTTTTCGCAGACATTACGAATATCCAGTTGATTATACAGTTCCGTCACTGCTGCTATTTTCTCAGCAGGCTGATAAGTTTCAGCATTCAGCCAACAGTCCAGTTCTTCTTTTTGCTTTTCGTCCGCACGGTTCAGCGCTTTGATAAGCATATACGTTTTTTTGTTGCAAAGAATGTCACCGCCTATTTTCTTACCGAACACTTCCGGATCTCCATAAACGTCCAACAAATCATCCTGCAACTGGAATGCGATTCCTATCTGCATTCCGAAATTATACAGGTTCTCGGCATCTTCAGCAGTTGCTCCTGCCAAAATAGCACCGATTTTAAGACTACCTGCCAGCAATACGGCTGTTTTCAGACGAATCATTTCGATATATTCATCTTCTGTGACATCACAGCGAGATTCAAATTCCATATCCAGTTGCTGTCCTTCACAAATTTCAAGTGTGGTCAGACTGAACAGTTCCATCACTTCTTTCAAATATTCCGCTGGGCACGCTGTCATGTACCGAAATGCCAAAATCAACATAGCATCGCCCGAAAGCACGGCAGTATTATCATTCCAAACTTTGTGCACAGTCGGTTTCCCTCTGCGTACCTCCGAACGGTCCATCAAGTCATCATGCAGTAATGTATGGTTATGGTAAACCTCGATAGCAATAGCAGGATCGTAAATAGATGCGACATCCTCACGATACAGATTATACGCCATCAACATTAATACAGGACGTATCCGCTTCCCCCCTAGAGAAAGGATATACTCAATCGGTTCATAGAGCCCTTCCGGTGTCCGGGTAAACTGAATTTCAGAAATATGACTGTTTATTTTATCAAGTAATTGAGAAGCTGTGAACATGATGGATGAAAAATATTAATGAATGAAAAAGAGGCTGCTTACGGCAGCCTCTTAAATTATTGTATTACAAATTACTGCAGCCTGAACATTACAGGAACTGTAAATTTAACACGTACCGGTTTACCGCGCTGCATACCAGGTTTCCACTTCGGCATGGTATTTATCACACGGAGGGCTTCTTTATCCAAATACGGGTCAACGCTACGTACAACTTTCGCATCTACGATACTACCGTCCTTGTTAACAACGAACTGTACGATAACACGTCCTTGAGTTCCGTTTTCCTGTGCTATAGTCGGGTATTTGATATTCTTAGCCAGATACTGCATCAAAGCTGCCTGTCCGCCCGGGAAGTCCGGCATATTTTCTACAACTTCGAAGATCGTTTGTTCTTCCGGCTCTTCTTCAACAACCTGTACCGGTACGTATTTTACCTCTACCGGAGCAGCATTATCTTCATTGATAATGGTTGTTGTTTCATCAATTTCGGCTTTATCGTCGACAATCTCCAATAATTCAGCCACTTTCGGAGCTTCGGGTGGTGGTGGAGCTTGTTGTTCGGGGGTCTCGGTAATAGGAATGATTTCCTCTTCAAACACAACGTCAGCTACTGCCTGGCTTGTATCAATTTTCACGTCACGCTGGGTCCATTCGAACGCCACGAACATGAAAGCTAACACTACCACGTAACCAACGAGCAACCATGTAGACTTCTTGCCTTCCAGGTCTGCTTTGGGTGATTTTTTAACTTCCATAAAAATAATTAATATAATGATTAATAAAAAAAAGTGTCTTCCTATGTGTCTTTGGGCAAATATAGTACATTTTCAGTTAACCGCCTGTTTCTTCCTGTCTTTTTATCCGGCTTTTTAACTTTTTTAATTCTTTCGTACTTACTTCACTCTTTTTTAGACCGAACGTTCGGTCTGTCTTTAAAAATAAACGTATCTTTGGCAGACAAATTAGATGAACTGAATATGAAAAAGATAGTAATAGCAGTCGACGGTTTTTCCTCTTGCGGAAAAAGCACCATGGCCAAGGATCTTGCCCGTGAAATAGGATACATTTACATTGACAGCGGAGCCATGTATCGCGCGGTCACCTTATATGGTATAGAGAACGGGATTTTCGACGGTGATGTTATCGATGTCGAAAAACTGAGAAATGAAATCAAGAATATTCATATTTCTTTCCGCTTGAATCCGGAAACAGGGCGTCCGGACACCTACCTCAACGGCATGAATGTGGAAAACAAAATCCGTACGATGGAAGTTTCATCGAAGGTTAGCCCTATCAGTGCGCTCAACTTTGTACGTGAGGCAATGGTAGCTCAACAGCAGGCAATGGGAAAGGAAAAAGGAATCGTGATGGACGGCAGAGACATCGGGACTACCGTTTTTCCGAATGCAGAATTGAAGATATTCGTTACCGCCACACCGGAAATCCGCGCACAGCGCCGTTATGAAGAGTTGAAAGCAAAAGGCCAGGAGGCCAGTTTCGACGAAATATTGGAGAATGTAAAGCAACGGGATTACATTGACCAAAATCGCGACGTAAGCCCGCTGCGCAAAGCCAAAGATGCTCTTTTGCTGGATAATACGAATTTGACAATCGAGCAGCAGAAAGAATGGTTGTTCGAGAACTTTAACAAAGTAGGCAAATAGCTTCCCTTCATGGCTTGAAGGATATTCTTTATAATATAAGTGATATCCTTATAGTATAAGTGATATTATTCAATATGGTATAAGTAGCTTTCTATATGATTAAAGTAGAGATAGATGAGGATTCGGGTTTCTGTTTCGGGGTAGTGACTGCCATCCACAAAGCAGAAGAAGAGTTGGCAAAAGGAGAAACGCTTTATTGTCTTGGAGATATAGTGCACAATAGCCGGGAAGTGGACAGGCTGAAAACGATGGGATTAATTACCATCAACCGTGAAGAGTTCAAGCAGTTGCGAAACGCCAAGGTTCTGCTCAGAGCACACGGGGAACCACCTGAAACTTACATGATTGCCCGCGAAAATAATATAGAGATAATAGATGCTACCTGCCCGGTAGTATTACGTTTGCAAAAACGTATCAAGCAAGAGTTTCTACAAGACGGAAATCAAGAAAAACAAATTGTCATATACGGCAAAACCGGTCACGCAGAAGTGTTGGGACTAGTGGGACAGACAGACGGAAAAGCGATTGTCATCGAAAAAGCCGAGGAAGCGAAGAAACTGGATTTAAGCAAGAATATCCGGCTTTTCTCGCAGACAACCAAGTCGCTCGACGAATTCCAGGAAATTGTAGAATACATTAAAAAGCATATCTCACCGGACGCGACTTTCGAGTATTACGACACGATTTGCCGCCAGGTTGCCAACCGCATGCCCAAGCTCAGGGAGTTTGCGGCTACGCATGATTTGATATTTTTCGTCAGCGGGAAAAAGAGTTCGAACGGAAAGATGTTGTTTGAAGAGTGTCTGAAAGTGAATCCTAATTCACATTTAATAGACAACGAGAAGGAGATAGACGTTTCTTTGCTCCAAAACGTACAATCAATTGGTGTGTGCGGGGCTACTTCAACTCCTAAATGGCTGATGGAAAAGATATACAGTCACATTCAGGCACTTATATAAAAACAACTGCCTATTTCATAAAAGAATAACAGCAGAGAAACAGATAAGAATAAAAAGAAAGCAAAGAACAGCTATTTGAACATTTTTAATGTTTTCGTCATGCGAAAAAAAACTTCATAAACATTGCTTTCAACTTTTTATTGTACATTTGCCACGTCAAACTAATTAATGAAAAGATTGTGTTATGGGAACAGTAAAGTGTATCGGAATTTTAACTTCCGGCGGTGATGCGCCGGGAATGAACGCAGCTATACGTGCAGTGACACGTGCGGCTATCTATAACGGACTACAAGTTAAAGGTATATATAGAGGCTACAAAGGTCTGGTGACAGGCGAAATCAAAGAATTCAAAAGCCAAAACGTAAGTAACATCATCCAACTGGGGGGAACTATTCTGAAAACAGCCCGCTGCAAGGAGTTCACCACTCCTGAAGGACGCCAACTTGCTTACGATAACATGAAGAAAGAAGGCATTGACGCCCTGGTCATCATCGGTGGTGACGGTTCGTTGACAGGTGCTCGCATCTTCGCGCAAGAATTCGATGTTCCATGTATTGGACTGCCGGGAACAATTGACAATGACCTTTACGGAACAGATACAACTATCGGTTACGACACAGCACTGAATACGATTTTGGACGCAGTAGATAAGATTCGCGACACAGCCACTTCGCACGAACGTTTGTTCTTTGTGGAAGTAATGGGACGTGATGCCGGTTTCCTCGCGCTGAACGGAGCAATTGCTTCGGGAGCCGAAGCTGCTATTATTCCTGAGTTCAGCACGGAAGTCGACCAACTGGAAGAATTTATCAAAAACGGGTTCCGCAAATCAAAGAATAGCAGTATCGTGCTGGTAGCCGAAAGCGAACTGACAGGTGGCGCCATGCATTATGCGGAACGTGTCAAAAACGAATATCCTCAATATGATGTGCGTGTGACCATCCTCGGACACTTGCAGCGTGGCGGTAGCCCTACTGCTCATGACCGTATTTTGGCAAGCCGCCTGGGTGCGGCAGCTATTGACGCGATTATGGAAGACCAGCGTAACGTAATGATTGGTATCGAACATGACGAAATCGTTTATGTACCGTTCAGCAAAGCTATCAAAAACGACAAGCCGATAAAGAGAGATCTTGTGAATGTACTGAAAGAACTTTCAATCTAAGAGAAAGAGGTTTCATTCAACCATAAAAAAGAAACGGTGGATAACTGGAAAACAGATTATCCACCGTTTCTTCTTTCTACTCAAACCATTGCGCTAACGAACGCTCCGTTATTTCCCACAACTGCTCTCTCTGCACATGGTTTATGTATTTGTCAGATAAGATTTTCCGATGATTATTGACATAGAGTTGTCCCGTCACACCAGCTTCCTTCTCATCCAACAACAGCCCAATTGCCGTAGAAGCCCCTTTCGCGGGCTTACGGATAAAAGGACGGAAAAAGATATCCGTCAAGGGGTCGAACCACTTGTGCATCGTGATGATATCGGTAGAGACGATTCCCGGATCAGCGGCATTGACAGTGATTCCTTTCTCGCGAAGTTGTTCGGCAAGTTCGAAAGTAAACAGTAATAAAGCCAATTTCGTATTGCTGTAAACAGGTATTCTCCAGAACTGCCCCTGCTTTCCCCTATGCAGGAAATCAGGAAAATCGAGTCTCCCGATTGCATACGTGCACGAAACCATATTTACGATACGTGCTCCACGCACCATAGCCGGGATTAATTTACGCGTCAACAAGTAAGGAGCCACGTAATTTACGCTGACCGTCCGTTCAAACCCGTCGCTCGTAATAGAAAATCCCGTTTCCATTGTTCCGGCATTGTTCATCAATAGGGAGACAGGAAGGTTGCGTTCTAAAATCTGCCCGGCAAAAGAAACGACAGATTTCATGGAAGATAAATCAACCGCTATCACTTCCAAATTCGGATTTCCCGTTTCTTCGATTAGCCGTTGCCGGACAGTCTCCGCCTTCCGGTGGTTATAACAAGCCATTATTACCCGATAACCAGCTTTGGCCACAGCACGGGTTATTTCTGTACCCATACCGCCATCAGCTCCGGTGATGATTGCCCATTTCACTTCATTCATTGCTTTTCAAGTTTTTCGATCTCCTTCTGCAAGCAGGAAGGTAGTGGTTCTTTCAAATATTGATGGCAAGCCATCTCTATCGTATACATACGTCCTATGCAATAATTACTGTGCCCGCAGTTGCAACGCGCCTGCTCTTCCTGCGCCATCCGGTTGACGAATCCCGGTTCGTTGAGTAAAGCGCGAGCCATCTGCACAGCATCAAAGCCTGCATCCAGCACTTCGTCTATTTTCGGACGGGAGACAAGACCGCCGACATAAATCAACGGAGCGCCCGGAAAGGCTTCACGGAATTTCAACGCATCTTCGAGGAAATACGCTTCTTTGAAAGGCACGGACGGAATCATCCACTTCCCGAATACCCGCACTCCGTACTTCAGCCACCAGCAGTCCATGTAGTAAGACATTGAACGGACAGGCATCGCCCCCCGCATCACATACATCGGTGCCTTGCTTACAAAACCACCGCTTAACACCAAGCCATGGACGCCAAGTTCCAACAAACGTTTCGCCACTTGTATGGATTCTTCTATTTCCATTCCACCTTTGAAGCCGTCACGCATATTCATTTTGACAAAAACAGCCATATCGCTGCCTGCCGCTTTCATTACTTCTTCCATCACCAGTTCCATAAACCGCATCCGGTTCTCCAGCGAGCCACCGAATTCGTCTTTCCGATGATTTGTGTAAGGAGACAGAAACTGACTAATCAGATAGCCATGTCCAGCATGCACCTCAACAGCGTCGAATCCAGCTTCCCGTGCCAAGTTGACTGCATTTCCATAGGCTTGTGCCAGTTCCGGCAACTCTTCTTTTTTCAATCCGCGAACAAATGTAGGAGAATAAAGATTGAATCCCGAAGAAGCGGATACAGGGGTGACACCACAAATATTCTTATGGGACATATTCCCGCAATGCCCTATCTGTATGCCTACTGCAGCACCTTCGTCATGCACTGCTTTCGTCAATTCATGTAAACGCGGGATGATAGACGGACGCAGCCATAACTGACGGTCGAAAGAAAGTCCGCTTTGTGTCACAGCAGCATAAGCCACTGTCGTCATACCTACCCCGCCCGCAGCTACCGAGCGGTGGTAATCCAATAACATTTGTGAAGGATTGTTCCCCGGACACATACTCTCGAAGGCTGCCGAACGAATCGTCCGGTTCCGCAGCGTTAAAGGACCAAAAGTGACCGAAGTAAAAAGTTTGGATTTCATAGTAATTGAAATTTATTCAAGTCTTATTTAATTTACGAAAACATTCATTATTAATAATTCATTCCTAATAAAGAAAAGGGAACACCCGTTTCTTCTCTCCCACCGCGTCACCGAATTCTTCGCGATAACGACACCAAAGCGCGTGGGCGCGCGGAACAAGATTAGCAATCGTCCACCAAAGAAAGACAAATCCGGAGAGAGAGCAAGTGAGTATTGCCCAGCCCGCCCATTCTATTATTTCACCGAAATAATTGGCGGACGTGACATAGCGGTACATTCCTTTTTGCGGCAGATAATGCCCTGTATCTCCCGGTTTGCGCAAGTGGCGGATGACATAGTCCGAATGCCAGTTTACCAGCATGCCTGTGAAAAACAACAATGTACCTACAATAAACCATGGAGACGTAAACCATTCGGGCTGATACATCGTTTCGGAAGCCAAATAGAATATCCATTCGCCTTGCATATAGCCATTCAGCAGGTTAAAAAGAATTCCCATCGACATGATTGCCACCGGCATTTTGCTTTTTCCGGTCAGCAACAAAGGAAAAATGAAGGCGCGCTGAAAATAATGTATCTGGAAAAACAAGAAGAAAGTCAATATCACCGGTTCAAAACGGCGGTCGGAATGTATCCACATGGCACACATCACTAGAAAGACGGGAGCTTCCATCAGCACCCAGGCTAATTTGTTGGATATAGCCGCTCCCCACGATGCCGTACGAAAAATGCCGTATCCAGCTTTCACAAAGTAAAGGGCAATAAAAACAAATAAAGCTATCAGGCTCATTATGCCCAAAAACAGATTAAAAGCAGTCGTAGTCATATAGAAATTCTTTTGCGATATGCAAAAGTAACAAAAATAGGACAATTTACAGCACAAAACTTCTTAAATTAAAAACTCCATTATATATGAACAGTTTTCTTTAATAAGTTTCAGCGAGTTAAAACGCCATTCATTGTATGGAAAAACGCCCTTTTCTACTCATAACTGCACTACATCAAATGCAAACGACATTGCAACCGTTAAATGTTAAAAAATTGTCTTGAATAAGTACTCCCCGAATGTATATTCCGGAAATTTCCGGAATATACATTCGGGGAGTACTTATTCAATATATTCAATAAAAGGATTTGTCCTTATCAGCGTTTCTTAATCGGAATATAAGCCAAATCATCAAGAACATTCTTGTAAGCGGGACGGATGATACGCTTGCCGTCGAAAGTCAGTTCTTCATTGCGGTGCGCACACCAGCCTACAATACGTGCCATTGCGAACAGAGGGGTGAAAATCTCCTGAGGTAGCCCAATCATTTCATAGACGAAACCCGAGTAGAAGTCGATGTTGCTGGAGACGGTCTTTCCGTTGTTCTTGACACGGCCGAAAGTAGCGATAGCACGTTCTTCCAACAGTTCGAGAAAAGCAAATTCGCTCTCTCTGCCTTTCTCGCGGGCAAGGTCACGGGCAAGTTCTTTCAACAAGAGCGCACGAGGGTCGGAAATGGTGTAGACGGCATGACCAATACCGTAGATGAGCCCGGTTTTGTTGTACACTTCCTTGTTGAGCATACGAGTGAAATAAGTATCTATTTCGTCTACGCTAGTCCAGTCCTTGATGTTTTCTTTCAAGTGCTGGAACATATCGGCAACCTGGATATTCGCGCCACCATGGAGCGGGCCTTTCAGTGAACCGATACCTGCGGCGATGGCCGAATAAGTATCCGTTCCGGTGGAGGAAGTGACGCGGACGGTGAAGGTTGAGTTGTTACCACCACCGTGCTCTGCCTGAAGAATCAACAACAGGTCGAGGGTGCGGGCATCCAGTTCGGTGTAGTCCTTTTTCAGCATATACAGGAAGTTTTCGGCAATAGACAGCTTTTCCTGCGGGTGGCGGATATGCAGAGAACGTCCGAAAGTGGCATGGCGAAGCATGTTATAAGCATAAGCAATGATGGTCGGGAATTTCGAGATAAGATCAATACTCTGGCGCATCAGGTTGTCACGCGAGGTGTCGTCCGCATTCGCGTCGAAACGGTACATTTCGAGTACGCTGCGCGAAAGGATATTCATGATATTATTGCCTTCCAGTTCGATAATATTCATTTTTGTCTTCTGTTCCAACGGCATATTGTCGTTAATCAGTTCACGGAAAGAAAGCAGTTCTTCCTTGTCCGGCAGACGACCGGAGAGCAACAGGTAAGCCACTTCTTCAAAACCGAAACGTTTCTCCTTGATGATGGCGTGCGAGATATCTTCCACGTCATAGCCGCGATAGAACAATTTGCCCGGTATGGGTTTCAGTCCGCCGCCCGGAATACGCTCGTAACCTACCACATTACCGATTTTAGTCAAACCGACCAATACACCTGTACCGTCTTCATTACGCAGTCCGCGCTTCACGTCAAACTTGGGGAACAATTCATTGTCAATCCGGGTAGCTTCCTTCATATCTTCGGAGAGCTTGTAAATCAAATATTCTTTCTTCATCTTTCTTGGTATTTATTCGTTGCTGTTATTTTTCAATCCGTTCCACTATTTCGCGTGTGAAGGCGGAAGTCGGAAGAGAGGTTCCATTCGGCATAAAACGAGCCAAATCATGTGTAGCGCGGGCTTCCAGGAAACTTTGTTCCAAGGCTTTTTCAATCAGAGTTGCCGCTTCTTTCCAGTCAAAATACTCGAGCATCATCACTGCCGAAAGAATGATGGAGCAAGGGTTCACCACATCTTTTCCCGCGATGTTCGGAGCAGTTCCGTGAGTGGCTTCAAAGATGGCGTGACCTGTATTGTAGTTGATGTTCGCTCCCGGAGCGATGCCGATGCCGCCTACCATAGCCGCCAGTTGGTCGGAAACGTAGTCGCCATTCAGGTTCAAAGTCGCTATCACGGAGTATTCTTCGGGAATTAGGAGCGTGTTTTGCAGGAAAGCGTCGGCAATGCAATCCTTTATCACCAGTCTTCCATCTGCCAAGGCATCTCCAAATTCGCGCTGTGCCAGTTCATATCCCCATTTTTTGAAACCACCTTCGGTGAATTTCATGATATTTCCCTTGTGTACCAATGTCACGGAAGGAAGATGATGGTCGAGTGCATACTGGCAGGCGGCACGTACAAGACGTTCTGTACCTTCCTTTGATACGGGTTTCACACCGAAAGAGGACGTTTCCGGAAAACGGACTTTTGTCACGCCCATTTCGTCTTTCAGGAATTTGTAGAACTTCTCAGCTTCCGGAGTGCCTGCTTCCCACTCGATTCCTGCATAAATATCTTCCGTATTTTCGCGGAACACGCACATATTCACTTTCTCGGGAGCTTTCACCGGCGACTGTACTCCCTGATACCAGCGGACGGGGCGAAGGCACACATATAAATCGAGCGTCTGCCGCAAGGCTACATTCAGCGAACGGATGCCGCCCCCGACAGGAGTTGTCAACGGGCCTTTGATACCTACCAGATATTCCTGAAAGGTTTTCATCGTTTCGTCCGGTAACCACGAACCTGTCTCGTTGAAGGCACGTTCGCCCGCCAGCACTTCTTTCCATTCGATGCGACGCTTGCCGCCGTAAGCTTTCCGAACGGCCGCGTCCACCACAGCCTGCATGGAAGGAGTCACTTCGGCTCCCACTCCGTCTCCGGTAATATAAGGTACGATAGGTACATCGGGCACCAGCAGCGTACCATCTGCTTTCATGGTTATTTTGCTCATCTTTTTATCTGGCGTTTAGTTATCTTGCGTTTAAGGCAGAACCGGCACGAAACCAGGCAATCTGCTGTTCATTGTATGTATGTTGCACTTCAAAACTCTCTTTCGTCCCGTCATCGTGATGAAGGACGACGGTCAGGTTCCGTCCCGGCGCAAAATGCACCAACCCAAGTACGGAAAGGACGTCGTGCTCACGAATCTTATCGTAATCGGCCTTATCGACAAATGTCAGGGCAAGCATTCCTTGTTTCTTCAAGTTCGTTTCATGAATACGGGCGAAACTCTTGGCGAGAATCACACGGACATTCAGAAAACGCGGTTCCATAGCGGCATGCTCGCGGCTGGAGCCTTCACCGTAATTCTCTTCGGCAACAACGATAGAGGGAATCCCCTGGGACTTGTACATCTTCGCCGTGCCGGATACTGTTCCATATGTATTTGTCGAACGGTTCCAAACCTTGTTCGTTTCTCCGTTGAAAGCATTGACAGCTCCCATCAGCATATTGTCGGAGATATTCTCCAAATGTCCGCGGAAACGAAGCCACGGTCCCGCCATAGAAATATGGTCGGTAGTGCATTTACCTTGCGCTTTGATTAACAACGGCATATTCAACAAGTCCTGACCGTCCCAAGCCGGGAAAGGAGTCAGCAACTGGAGACGTTGGGAGTCCGGTTTCACCTTGATTTCCGTTCTCGCTCCATGCGGGGCGATATAACCCTCGTTTCCTTGCGCAAAACCCTTCAAAGGAAGTTCGTCCCCGACAGGTTCCGCCAGTTTCACCTTTTCGCCGTCGTGGTTCACGAGTCTGTCTTTCAAAGGATTGAAGCACAAGTCACCCGCGATAGTCAGCGCCATAGTCAGTTCGGGAGAAGCGACGAAAGCGTAGGTGTTGGGATTGCCGTCAGCACGTTTCGCAAAGTTACGGTTGAAAGAGGTAACGATGGAGTTCTTCCGTGTCGGGTCGTCCGTCTCACGTTTCCACTGGCCGATACACGGTCCGCAGGCGTTCGCCATGATAGTAGCTCCTATCTGTTCAAAAGCACCAATCATTCCATCCCTCTCGGCAGTGGCGCGAATCTGTTCCGAACCCGGATTCACAATCAGAGGGGCAGCTACACTCAGGTTCTTTTCGGCAACTTGTTTGGCCAGAGAAGCGGCACGGCTCAAATCCTGATAAGAAGAGTTGGTGCACGAACCGATAAGCCCGACTTCCATCTTGCGGGGATAACCGTTCAACAACACTTTCTCCGCAAATTCAGAGATAGGAGTGGCGGCGTCCGGCGTGAAAGGACCGTTGATATAAGGTTCGAGTTCCGACAGGTCGATTTCGATGATACGGTCGTAATATTTCGCAGGCTCATCCGTCACTACTTCGTCCGCCCGCAGGTCGGCGCCAACGGATTCTGCCCAATCGACTACACATTCCCTTCCGGTAGCCCTCAAATAGGTAGCCATGCGCCTGTCGAACGGGAAAAGCGAGGTGGTAGCCCCTACCTCGGCACCCATATTACAGATGGTTGCCTTTCCGGTGGCAGAAAGAGATTCGGTGCCAGAACCGAAATATTCAATGATGGCATTCGTTCCGCCCTTCACGGTGAGGATGCCGGCGAGTTTCAAGATGACATCTTTCGGAGATGCCCAGCCGTTCAGTTTTCCGGTCAGACGAACACCGATAATCTTCGGCATTTTCAGTTCCCATTCCATGCCTGTCATCACGTCCACGGCATCCGCGCCACCGACACCGATAGCCACCATGCCCAGACCGCCCGCATTGGGGGTGTGAGAATCCGTTCCCACCATCATTCCGCCGGGAAATGCATAGTTTTCGAGTACCACCTGGTGGATAATGCCAGCTCCCGGTTTCCAAAAGCCGATACCGTAGCGGGAAGATACATCACGAAGAAAGTCGTACACTTCTTCGTTAGTCATTCGCGCCGTGGCGATGTCTTCCTTCGCTCCTTTGTAGGCTTGTATCAAGTGGTCGCAGTGCACCGTTGAAGGCACGGCCGCCCGATCTTTGCCGGAGTTCATGAATTGAAGCAGAGCCATTTGGGCGGTAGCGTCCTGCATTGCCACCCGGTCAGGGCGGAAATTCACATAGTCCTCTCCCCGTTTGTAGTCTTTCACATCAGCCACATCATAAAGATGAGCATACAAGATTTTCTCGGCCAACGTCAAAGGACGTTTCAATACAGCCCGCACGTGTTCCAGCTTTCCTTTATAAGCAGCGTAGAAGGCTTCCAACATAGTCACATCATATACCATATCGCTTTTTATTTTTTTAGTCTATCTATTAAAATAACGAACATCGTTCGAGTAATGTTTAACAAAATGAAATATTTTTTCGACCCAGGGAGAAGATTTGTTACCTTTGCCTCTATTATGAATAATAATCCGAAAAGTCCGACAGCCGACCTTCAGCAACAACAGCTCCTTCTACGGATGGAGTACGAATACGAGAAAGAGGAATTCAAGCGGCAGACCGAAACGATGGGTATTGCCCGGAAAGTGAAACGCGGTCTGTGCTGGCATCCCGTCTCTCCCGGTCGAAGTTACTACAATTCTCTGAATCAGCTTGTAATAGATATTACACGTACCGAAAATAAAGAAATAGAGCACTCTTTTGAGTTCGGGCGTCCCGTCTGCTTTTTCCATCAGTCGCTTGAAGGGAAGATGAAGTATATGAATTTCATCGCTACCGTCAGTTACGCGGATGAAGAACGGATGGTGGTCGTGCTGCCCGGAGCGGGAGCTTTGGCAGAGTTGCAAACTCCCAATATACTGCTTGGCGTACAGCTTTATTTCGACGAGACGTCTTATCGGGCTATGTTCGAAGCGTTGGAAGATGTAATCCGTGCCAAAGGCAACCGGTTGGCAGAACTGCGCGACACATTGCTCGGAACACAGAAGCCCAGATTTCGTGAGCTATATCCGGTACGCTTCCCGTGGCTGAACAGTACGCAGGAAACGGCTGTCAACAAGGTGCTCTGCACACGTGACGTCTCCATTGTCCACGGCCCGCCGGGAACCGGAAAGACGACGACGCTTGTCGAAGCCATTTATGAAACGCTGCACCGGGAGCCGCAAGTGCTTGTCTGCGCGCAAAGTAATACCGCCGTCGACTGGATTTGCGAGAAACTGGTAGACCGGGGTGTGGCGGTGCTCCGCATCGGCAATCCCACGCGGGTAAACGACAAAATGTTATCTTCCACTTACGAACGACGGTTCGAGAGCCATCCGGTTTATCCCGAGTTATGGGGCATCCGTAAGTCTATCCGCGAAATGAACGGCCGGATGCGCCGAGGAAACTACGCCGAACGGGAAGGCATGCGCAACCGCATGAGCCGCCTGCGTGACCGCGCCACGGAACTGGAAATACTCATCAATACCGACCTTTTCGACAGCGCCCGTGTGATTGCCTCGACTTTGGTGAGCAGCAACCACCGTCTGCTCAACGGGCGGCGGTTTCCCACCTTATTTATAGACGAAGCCGCCCAGGCACTCGAAGCCGCCTGCTGGATTGCCATCCGCAAGGCAGACCGGGTCATCCTCGCGGGCGACCATTGCCAGCTTCCGCCTACTATCAAATGCATAGAAGCTGCCCGCGGCGGACTGGAACGCACCTTAATGGAAAAGGTAGTCCAACAAAAACCGTCTGCCGTCTCATTGCTGAAAGTACAATACAGAATGCACGAATCCATCATGCAGTTCCCTTCCGACTGGTTCTACCACGGTGAACTGGAAGCAGCTCCCGAAGTACGCTACAGGGGAATCCTAGATTTCGATACACCGATGAATTGGATAGATACCTCGGAAATGGATTTCCACGAAGAGTTTGTGGGCGAGAGTTTCGGACGTATCAACAAAGAGGAAGCAAACCTACTCTTACAGGAACTGGAAGCGTATATCAACCGAATCGGCAAGGAACGGATATTGGAAGAGCGGATTGATTTCGGGCTGATTTCACCTTATAAGGCACAGGTGCAATATCTGAGAAGCAAAATCAAAGGAAGCAGTTTCCTGCGCCCTTTCCGCAGCCTCATCACCGTGAATACGGTAGATGGCTTTCAAGGGCAGGAGCGGGATGTCATTTTCATCAGTCTTGTCCGCGCCAATGAGGAAGGGCAGATAGGATTTCTGAACGACCTGCGAAGAATGAACGTGGCTATCACTCGGGCACGAATGAAGCTCGTCATACTGGGAGATGCAACCACTCTGACCAAGCATCCTTTCTACAAAAGACTGATGTCGTTCATTAAAAAAGAGGATTAACTTATTAATCCTCTTTTCAGTGGTTAAGAATCCACTTTCTCACGAAACCAAATTCCTTATTAACACAAACAAAACAAACAATATTTTATTATTTTAGGTACTATTATTTCTATCTCATCAATTTACCGCTACGGCAAATTAAAACATATGTATATCGAAAGAGTCCATCATCAGCATCCACATGAATCTTTCTTCAATGGAATTCCGAAAAAATCAAACTATAAAGGGAATAATACAACCGTCTACCGGCTTGGAATAATCAGTATCTTTAATCAACCAAACTTATCATCACACAACTATCCAAAAATATGCTGCGAATGCAGGCTAAAGCTAAAAAATAAACAAAACACTTCTCATACGGTATCATTTGTTTTAGTTTGATATCGCAAAGATAAACATAAACTTACATTTTTCGCCTATAACCGCCATATATTTTCCAAAAAAACTTTTATTTCCCTAGAATACAGATTAACAGCTCATTATCGGGTAAAAGAAAAGGGAGAACCCAAAGTTCTCCCCTCTTATAAAACTTGTATAATCCAGTCGGATTAATTATTCTCAGGACGAAGTTTGCGTACTGTAACAGCAGTCTGCCACATTTCGCTTTCGCGAAGTTCTTTCAGTTCCACTTCCAGTTTCTCACGATAATCCGGCTTAGAGTTGGAGTCGATAGAAATCTGGGCTTCGTTACCAGTCTTAACACTGTGGTACAACTTTTCAACTACCGGCTTGATAGCGTCGTGGAAAGGCCCCATCCAGTCGAGAGCACCACGTTGGGCAGTAGTAGAGCAGTTTGCATACATCCAGTCCATACCGTTCTTTGCGAAAAGCGGCATCAATGACTGAGTCAGCTCTTCTACAGTTTCGTTGAAAGCTTCGGAAGGAGAATGACCGTTTTCACGCAATACTTCATACTGTGCCAGCAACAGCCCCTGAATAGCCCCCATCAATGAACCGCGTTCGCCTGTCAGGTCAGAAGTAGCTTCACGTTGGAAAGTAGTTTCAAACAGATAGCCTGAACCGATACCGATACCCAGTGCGATTGTCTTTTCGTAAGCCTTGCCCGTAGCATCCTGATAGATAGCGTAAGAAGAGTTCAAGCCACGGCCTTCAAGAAACATGGTACGCAAAGAAGTACCCGAACCTTTAGGAGCAACCATGATAACGTCGATATCAGCAGGAGGAACTACGCCTGTACGGTCGTTCCAGGTGATAGCAAAACCGTGAGAGAAATAAAGAGCTTTTCCGGCAGTCAGGTAAGGCTTGATAGTAGGCCATACAGACATTACTGCCGCGTCAGACAACAGGCACATAACGATAGTACCTTTCTCGCAAGCTTCTTCGATTCCGAACAACGTTTCACCCGGAACCCATCCGTCTGCTACTGCCTTATCGTATGTTTTTCCTTCACGCTGTCCAACGATTACATTGAAACCGTTATCACGCAAGTTCAGTGCCTGCCCTGGGCCCTGCACACCATAACCGATTACAGCAATTGTTTCATTTTTCAATACTTCACGAGCTTTTTCTAATGGAAATTCGTCACGGATTACTACTGTTTCAATAGTTCCGCCAAAATTCAACTGTGCCATTTTCTTTTTTGTTTTTAGTTTTGATGGCTTATGCCATCCGTTATTAATTGATTCTATATCCTATTTATTCAAATATTACTTTCGAGCGGCAGACTACCTCACTGCCATTCTTCTTCACTTCGACATGAAACTCGTTCTCATTTGCTTCGTCACAGAAGAACGAGAGCTCATCTCCGAAATAACTTTCCGCCACATACGCCATTTCAAAACGGCGGATACGCTTGGTCTTATACAGTTCTATCGGGAACAAATCGAGGATATGTTCTATGTAGCGGATACTGTTCACATGACCGTTGATGTCGATATCGCTGTATTTTGCCGTCAGCGTAGCCAACGGCTTGTCGCTGGTCACCTTGATGCGAGAGGGCTTGTCTATCGGACAAGGTTCATCGCACACATAGTCTACGATGCTTCCACCGTGCAACGTCAACAAGTCCGCGGGCTTGCGGGTATTCAGGTTAATCATAGCCCATACCGAACGGGCGTAGCCTATCTTTTTGCCGTCTTTGTCGATAACGGCAAAGTTACGGTCGGTGAACAGGCGATACACGTTCTCCACCCACGTCTGAACCGAGAAGTCTTCATATTGGTAAGGCATTTCGTCCAGTTCAATAGCTAGGCGGGAAAGCACCCAGGTGTAATTATCCTCGTTCAGCGTCGCAATGCCGAAGCCACGGTCATTGGCATGGAAACCTGCGCAATTCAGCAGATGGTTGCCCAATACGCCCATTGTCAGGCGTCCGTTGAAGTCGACGTGGAACGGTTCCGCAACAAACTTATAAGTTCCTATTTTATTTGATTCGCTCATTATTCCTGTTGTTTTTTACTTTGGTTATAGCCGGCTTCCCGCCCGTCGAGAAACTCGTTCACCCGTTCGAAGCAACTGGTAGTGATAGCCACGCGTCCCGAACGCACAAACTGCAGAACACAATTCAAAGCCTTCAGTTCACCATAAAGTGAAGTAATGTCCTCACTCATGCCGTTCTTCTCGACAATGGAGAATACAGGATTCACCTCTACCACGCGAGCGTTATACCTGCGTATCACTTTGGATGCTTCCGGTGTCTCTTGAAACTCAGGGGTAGATACCTTATATAAGGCAATCTCATGGAAGTAAATTTCATCTTCCGTAAAGTAGTGAGCCTGGATAACGTCAATCTTCTTCTCTATCTGCTTCACCACCTTCTCTATCGTATCCTTATCCGTCCAAGCCGTGATGGTATATTTATGTACGCCTTTGATTGACGACGCGGATACATTCAGGCTTTCAATATTTATCTGCCGACGGGTAAATACAGCCGTTACCTGATTCAGCAATCCGGCGATATTCTCCGAATGAACAATGATGGTATATAATGTCTTATCACTCATAACTCTAAATTTTAAATGCGAACTCTCAACTCTCCGTTCCCAACTCTCTATTTCTCCTAGCACTCCAGCAACATTTGATTTACCGAGCCACCCGGGGGAGTCATCGGCAAGACATTGCCCTCTTCCACCACGCAGGCTTCAAGCAGGAACGGGCCGTCCGTAGCCAGCATTTCCTCGATGGCTTCCTTCAGTTCTTCCCGGGTGAAGACACGTTTGGAAGGAATGTCATAGGCCGAAGCTATTTTCATGTAGTCCGGGTTCAACATCGGCGTAAATGAATAGCGGCGGTTGAAGAACATGGCTTGCCATTGGCGTACATTGCCGAGGAAGTTGTTGTTCAAGCAGATAATTTTCACCGGAGCTTTCCGTTCCATGATAGTTCCCAACTCCTGGATATTCATCTGGAGTCCGCCATCGCCCATAAATGCACATACGGTACGTTCCGGTGCGCCGAAAGTTGCACCGATAGCGGCAGGAAGACCGAAGCCCATGGTTCCGAGTCCGCCGGAAGTGATGATGCTGCGTTCTTTCGTATATTTAAAGTAGCGTGCGGAAATCATTTGGTTTTGACCTACGTCCGTCACCAGGACAGCTTCGTGGCGGGTTGCGTCACTTACTGCACGTGCCACTTCGCCCATGCTCAGAGAATCCGTGGCAGGATGAAGTTCGGGGCGTATTACTTTCTCTTCTTCAACTTTCTCATATTCCTTGAAACTGTCTATCCATTCAGTATGGGTGTTCTTCTTCAGAAGTTCCGTTACGGATGCCAATGTATGCTTGCAGTCTCCCAAGACGGCCACATCTACTTTCACATTCTTGTTTACTTCCGCAGGGTCAATGTCGAAGTGGATTACTTTTGCCTGTTTGGCATAGGTAGCGAGGTTGCCTGTCACACGATCATCGAAACGCATGCCGACAGCAATCAGGACATCGCATTTGTTGGTGTTGATGTTCGGTCCCAAGTTGCCGTGCATCCCCAACATCCCCTTATTCAACGGGTGTTCCGTCGGCAAAGCCGAAAGACCGAGCAATGTGCAACCCGCAGGCATGTCCGCCTTTTCGATGAAAGCACGCAATTCGCTTTGCGCATTGCCCAACTCAACGCCCTGTCCCACCAGTACAAGCGGACGTTCGGCATTATTTATCAGTTCGGCAGCCGCTTTTACAGCGTCCTCGTCCGTATCGGGCACGGGGACGTAGCTGCGGATAAAGTCCAGTTTCGTCGGTTCGTATTTCGTTTTCTCCACTTGCGCATTCTTGGCAAAATCCAGCACTACCGGACCAGGACGACCACTACGGGCAATATAGAACGCACGCGCTACAGCCCAGGCTACATCTTCCGCCCGACGAATCTGATAACTCCATTTAGCGATTGGCTGCGTGATACCTACCAAATCGACTTCCTGAAACGCATCCGTTCCGAGGAAAGCAGTTCCTACCTGTCCGGCAATCACCACGATAGGCGTACTGTCTATCATTGCGTCCGCAATACCTGTAATCGTATTGGTAGCACCGGGGCCGCTTGTAACCAGACAAACACCTACTTCACCCGATACGCGGGCATAACCTTGTGCCGCATGGGCAGCTCCCTGTTCGTGACGAACCAAGATGTGGTTCAATGTATCCTTATGGTCAAATAAGGCATCAAACACCGGCATGATAGAACCACCGGGGTATCCGAAGATGGTGTTTACTCCCTGATGTTCCAAGGAGCGCATCAACGCCTCTGCACCTGTTATTAAGTCTTTACTCATTCTTTTTTTGATATTGAAAGATGTGTATCAATCGATTATTCTCACTGCTCCCTTATCGGCGGAACTGACCATACTGGCATATGCCCTCAGACTCTTCGGCACGTAACGGTCGCGAGTGACAGGTGCCATCGGGCGGGCAGCCAGTTCTTCATCCGTTAATCGCACGTTAATCGTCCGGGCGGGAATATCGATTTCAATAATATCTCCATCAACAATCTTTCCGATATTACCCCCTGCTGCCGCTTCGGGCGAAATATGTCCGATACTCAAGCCGGAAGTTCCACCGCTGAAACGTCCGTCGGTAATCAAGGCACATTCTTTCCCGAGATGGCGGGATTTTATATAAGAGGTAGGATAAAGCATTTCCTGCATACCCGGACCACCCTTCGGACCTTCGTGCGTGATGACGACGACGTCGCCACTGACGACTCGACCGCCGAGGATGCCTTCACAAGCTGCTTCTTGCGAATCAAAAACTTTGGCAGGGCCGGTAAACTTCCAAATACTTTCGTCTACGCCTGCTGTCTTTACTACACAACCGTCTTGGGCGATGTTGCCTTTCAGCACTGCCAGTCCGCCGTCCCTGCTGTAAGCGTGTTCCAGGTCGCGGATGCATCCGGCCGCACGATCTTTGTCCAATTCCTTATAGTACATGCCCTGTGAGCCGAGTACAAGGTTGAATTTGTTGGCGGCTGCGCTCGAATATTTCTTGATGGCTTTCTCGCTGACATTCGGGCTGGTGATTGAGTTTTCGTTGATAGCTTCCGCCAGGGACATTCCGTCTACGCGGCGAACAGACGTATCAACAAGTCCGGCTTTTGCCAGTTCGTGCATAATAGCGATAATACCACCGGCACGGTTTACATCTTGGATATGGTATTTCTGTGTATTCGGAGCTACCTTGCAGAGGCAGGGAGTTTTGCGGGAAAGCATGTCAATATCGTCCATCTTGAAATCCACTTCCGCTTCGTGGGCAATAGCCAGCAGATGGAGCACCGTATTGGTGGAACCGCCCATCGCGATATCGAGTGTCATTGCATTCAGGAAGGCCTCGCGGGTAGCGATGCTGCGAGGGAGTACACTTTCGTCTCCCTCATTATAATATTTCATTGCATTCTCTACAATCAGCTTGGCAGCGTCTTTGAAGAGTTGCGTACGATTTTCGTGAGTAGCTACGATGGTTCCGTTTCCGGGAAGAGCCAGTCCGATAGCTTCATTCAGGCAGTTCATGGAGTTGGCGGTGAACATGCCGGAACAACATCCGCAGGTAGGACAGGCGTTCTGCTCGATATTGGTCACTTCTTCGTCACTTACGCTCCGGTCGGCGGATTTAATCATGGCGTCAATCAAGTCGAGGTGCTGGCCGTTCCACTCTCCCGCTTCCATCGGTCCGCCCGATACAAATACGGTAGGGATATTCAGGCGCATGGATGCCATCAACATTCCCGGAGTGATCTTATCGCAGTTGCTGATACACACCATCGCGTCCGCCTTATGTGCGTTGACCATATATTCTACACTGTCGGCAATGATGTCGCGCGAAGGAAGCGAGTAAAGCATTCCATCGTGCCCCATGGCGATGCCGTCGTCGATGGCGATTGTATTGAATTCCGCAGCGAAGCATCCCAGCTTTTCAATCTCAGCCTTCACCAACTGACCGATTTCATGCAGGTGCACATGTCCCGGCACAAACTGCGTGAACGAATTGACGATAGCGATAATGGGCTTGCCCATCTGTTCTTTCTTCATGCCGTTGGCTGCCCATAACGCGCGGGCTCCCGCCATCCGACGGCCTTGTGTACTAAACGAACTGCGTAATTGCTTTTTCATTTCAATCTGTCTTTTAATTAAAGAGCCTCTCTCACATCAGTGAGAAAGGCTCCAAATTCTATCTTTTATGGTACGAATACATACAACACAAAAACCTTTCTCACGCTCTTGATGGCACCACCACGACGCGAATAATATGCAGGACTGCTAGGTTAATAGATGTATGTGACATATTCATATCTTCTTTTCCTTTATTTTTGTGCTGCAAAGGTAAGGGCTTTTTTATTATCTCCAAACAAATCGAAGAAAAAAATCACTTAAAAGCTAATAATTGTAAGATAAGAGTGGTATTATTTCTCTATTTTATCACTTAAAGGTTGAATTTACAACTATTATACAAGTATGTGTCCCAACAAAGCTTTCTGACAAAAGCACTTAATAATCTGAAATTTACATTCCCTATGCCGGTGTACAAGCAAATAATTCGTATCTTTGCCAGCCCGTTTGCCGGGATTTATTAATTTAGAAATATAAAATATCAGATGGAAACAGTAGAAAACAAGTACATTACCGTTGCATACAAACTATATACAATGGAAGATGGTAAAAAAGAGTTGTTCGAGGAAGCAAAAGCAGAACACCCTTTTCAATTCATTTCAGGATTAGGAACAACACTCGAAGATTTCGAGAATCAAGTGACTGCTCTTTCTAAAGGTGATAAATTTGAGTTTACCATCGCAGCAGATAAAGCATATGGTCAATATGACGAACAACACGTGATTGACCTTCCTAAGAATATTTTCGAAATTGACGGCAAGTTCGATAGCGAACGCATCAAAGAAGGCAATATCGTTCCTTTGATGACCAGTGACGGCCAGCGCGTGAACGCAAGCGTAGTGGAAATCAAACCGGACGTGGTAGTAGTCGACCTTAACCACCCGTTGGCAGGCGCCGACCTTATCTTTGAAGGTGAAGTGCTTGAAAGCCGTCCTGCTACGAACGAAGAAATCCAGGAATTGGTGAAAATGATGAGCGGCGAAGGCGGATGCGGTTGCGGATGTGACAGTTGCGGTGGTGGATGCGGTGACCACGAATGCGGCGACGATTGCGGTTGCGAAGGCGGACACTGCCACTAATTAAGAAATAGGGCTGTTGATAACAGCGGCTAATAAAAATAAAATGGATGGCAGTGAACACTAAAGTTACACCACACTGATTTATCATAACTTTTAGTTATAAGGGCGCTATTTGGCGTCCTTTTTTTTGTTCTCGATACAAAGATAACATTTTCTATTTATTATCAAAATATTTGTCTTTTTATTTGCATATCTCATTTATTTTCACTATATTGTAACAGATTAAAAAGATAAGCGTTATGAAAAAGAGAAGGAAAAGACAAAGCATCATGGAGTTCAGGGCTTCCTTCCCGGACGAAGAAAGCGCAATCAGATTCTACGAGGAAATAAGGTGGAAAGATGGAGTGGTTTCACCTTTTGACCCGACATCTAAGGTGTACAAATGTAAGAACGGTAAATATAAGTGCAAGAATACTGGGAAATACTTCACTTATAGAACTAAAACATTCTTTGCCAACTCAAAATTAGAAATGCGAGATTGGTTGTACGCAATTATTATGATTAGCAATCACAAGAACGCTATATCTTCATATCAATTAGCTGACGATTTGGATATTCCACAGAAAACAGCGTGGTATATGCTTCACAGAATAAGAACTGCAATGGCTAAAGAAAACAATCAAAAGTTATCAGGCGAAGTTGAGATAGACGAAACATTCGTGGGCGGAAAGAATGGAAATCGTCATAAAGATAAGAAAGTAGAAAAGTGTCAAGGACGTAGTTACAAGGATAAAGTTCCTGTATTTGGTGCTATAGAAAGAAGAGGGAAAATTTTTGCAAGGGTCGTTCCTAACACCCAAGCTGAAACACTTGTTCCAATTGTAAAAAAGAACGTTGAAGTAGGAAGTTCAGTTTATACCGATGGTTGGGGCTACAAAGGACTAGAGAAGAAATATACCCAAATGTCTGTAGACCACGGAAAGAATTTCTATGGAATGATTCTAGTTACCGATGACGGAGAAATCATCGAAGTTACAACAAATAGGATTGAAAACGCTTGGTCGGTATTCAAAAGAACTATTAAAGGAACATACATTCATGTCAGCAAGAAATATATGCAGAGATATGTTGACGAGTTTGTTTTCAGATTTAACACTCGAAAAATTAGCAAATTTGAGAGAATTGAATTACTTTTGCAATATGCAGCAGCTTAAACATTATGGCAAATAACAAAGACATAAAGAAAGATAAACCTAAGAAGGAGAAGAAAAAAAGGAAGCCTATCTATGAAGTAGAGGGGTTTGTCCTCACTATACCCAAAGACAAGCTAAAAGAAGCACTGCTAGAAATGAGCAAGCCAAATCCTGAAAAAGAGTAATTATATATATTTAACAATAATAGTGTTGTATGTAGAGAATTTATTTATTACTTTTGCATTTGAAAATAGGTCAAAATAATCGACCTATTAACCTTATTAACGAGGGTATTTTTCTTTTATAATTGTACCATCATTGAAGGTAAACGTAATAATGAGATACTTATCAAAGTATTCAGTACTCATTACATAAAATTTGTCACTATACATATATTAACTTTTTAAGTTAGTACTATTAATAGTAAGAGAGTTCTGCAAAAATCATCTCTTACTATTTTTCGCACGCAAATTTAACGTTTACAAATTTAAAGAACAAATTATTCTATAAAAAAGTTAAGGGGTGAACGAATTGTTTCACCCCTTTTAATATATTTACTATATTTGCCACGCAATGTTGTATATATAACATTGAACGTATAAAATGTAGCCTAATCGTCATCAGAATCACCACCTCGGATAACAGAACTTGGCTATAAATGAACTTACTCGTTGGGTAAAGTGTACTTCGTCATATACTGACGTGGTGCGCTGCCATTGAGTAAGTGGGCTTGTGGTGAGCCTTGATGACGTATGGCAGTAGCACTACGTCTTTTTTTGTGACTTTACGTATGGTTATTGCTGAATAAACTGACTTTTTTAGTATTAACCAATAAACACGAAGATTATGGAAAAGAAGTGCAAAAAATGTGGCAAAGAGTTAGATAACGAAATCTCTGATTATTGCCTTAACTGTTTGAAATCTACTTATTCTACATTGGTGGAAAAGAAAAAAAATGAAGTAGATGAAGAAGCTCTAGGGAAAGCTGAAAGCGTTTTAAATGTTATCGCTATAGCAACTCTAATTTTAGGAACTCCCACAGCTATCATTCTATTCTTTGTAGGAGTTGATAAATTTTCAGATTATGAAATAGGCATAACATTAATGATTTGGTCGATTGCCTTGTTAATATCATCTATTTTCACATGGGCTGTTTTGAAGGTATTATGTAATATTTCAAACAATCTACATGAAATAAATAAGAAAATGAAAGGATAAAAGAAAAATAATTGCTATCTTAGCAACCAATTAATACCGGAGCGTTTTGCTCCGGTATAACTTTTAGTTATAACAAACAACGTGGTGTAACTTTAGTGTTCACTGCCAAATGGATAATGAACTTTCCGGTTTCATTATCCATTTTTTATTTGTCGGTTCTTTAATTCACTTGTTCCTTAATTTGCCTGTTTCTTATTCAGCATCCTTTGTGCGTCATAATATCAAGCACCATTTTATCCGTTTCGTTCATGGCCTGCGAGCCGATTCTTGTCAGGTTGCGGATACTCTGGTCTACATCCTCATCAATAATTCCTTCTACGGAAGTCACACAACGGTTTTCCATAGCCATCATAGCTGACAATACGGCTGTCGAAACTCCGGTAGTCACTTTCAGGGCACAACTCGGTTTCGCACCGTCACAAATCATTCCCGTCAGGTTGGCAATCATATTTTGAACGGCAAAGGTTACCTGGTCGTAGCTTCCGCCCATCAGCCAGGTGATTCCGCAACTGGAACCAGTGGCAGCTACTACACAACCGCACAAGGCAGACAAGCGCCCCAAACTTTGTTTAATATAGATGACCGTGAGATGGCTCAACATTAGGGCGCGGATAAGTTCTTCTTCGCTCTTATTGTTTTCTTCAGCAAAGACTACGACGGGTAATGTGGCAGATATGCCTTGATTACCGCTGCCGGAGTTGCTCATGACCGGAATCATGGCTCCCGCCATGCGGGCGTCACAAGCGGCTGAAGTATAAGAAAGGATACGCGAAAATACACTGTCGCCCATCACCTTATGTTCATACGTACCACGAAGCATTTTTCCTAAAGAATGTCCGTAGTTGCCTTTAAAGGCTTGTTCGGCAGCCGCTTTGTTCAGGCGGGCAGTGTCGAGAATGAAACGGATTTCATCCAAGGGGGCTGTCAGGGCAAAGTCATAAACCTTGCGCAGGCTCAGTTCAAGAGAAGAATCTTCTTCCTCTGTACTGGCAGTATGCTGTTTGTCGAGCAAGACTTTCTCGTCTTTGGCTATATATATAAAGGTAGTGTGTCCGCCGGCAATGACGGCTTTGGCAGTTTTACCGCCGGCCTTACAAATCACTTCAATGTATAGCTTCTCTTCAATATCTTCCTTTAAAGAGATACAGATTCGCTTTTCTGCGATAAACTGTTTGCCTTGCGCCACTGCTTCCGGCGTGCAGTCTCTCAAGACTTCCAACTGATAGTCTGATTTGCCGATTAACACGCCCAGGGCAACAGCGATAGGAAGCCCCACCATACCTGTACCGGGGATTCCTACTCCCATGGCATTCTTCAGTATATTAGCACTCAATAATACCTCTATCTTTTCGGGTTTCTCACCCAATGTTTCTGCCGCTTTGGCTACGCAAAGTGCCACGGCAATTGGTTCCGTACAACCGATAGCCGGAATTACTTCTTTTTTTATCAGCCCTATAATTTGCTGTCTTTCAGATTGAGTCATGCGCTTTTAAAGTTTTGTTCCCACAAAAATAGAAAATTCTTTTCTATCCTGTACGTCTTAGTGAACAAATAAAATCTCATTTTGTTATTAATTCTTCGAAGAACCAAAGTTTTAAGCAAAAATAAGAGAAAAATGAAAGCAAAACACGTGATTTTCTATTTGCTATTGGTTATTATTTCGTCTTCTTGCATTCGCGACGAAGCTCCCAATGCAGAAGCAGATATACTAAGTTGCAAACTGCCGGAAGTAGTAATGACTACCCACCCCATCATTAATAATAATTCTGTCACTCTCTTTGTCGGACCGGAAACGGATATTTCAGAACTTGCACCGGAGTTTACTCTGACTCCGGGAGCAACTATCAGTCCGCAAAGCGGAACTGTGCGGGACTTTAACTCTCCGCAGAAGTACACCGTCACAGCCGCCGACGGTGTCTGGAAAAAGACTTATACAGTATCCGTCATAGATACGGAACTTGCTACGAATTATCATTTCGAGGATACTCTGGGCGGAAAGAAATACTACATCTTTGTGGAACGTGAGGGCGACAAGGTAGTCATGGAATGGGCCAGCGGAAATGCCGGTTATGCCCTGACAGGAGTACCTAAAACGGCCGATGACTACCCCACCTTCCAGATAACGGACGGTAAAGAAGGGAAATGCCTTTCATTGGTGACACGCAGCACGGGATTCTTCGGTCAGTTGATGGGGATGCCTATCGCGGCAGGAAACTTGTTCATCGGTTCTTTCGATGTAGGCAATGCCATGAGCAACCCGCTGCAAGCTACGAAATTCGGGCTTCCTTTCCGATATGTCCCGACTTACCTGGCAGGTTATTATAAATACAAAGCGGGAGATAAATTCACAGAAGGGGGAAACACTGTCGAGGGGAAACGTGACATATGCGATATATACGCCATCATGTACGAGACGAGCGAATCTGTCTCTACGCTGGACGGTAGCAATGCGTTCACCAGCCCCAACTTGGTTTCGATGGCACGCATCGACAATGCCAAAGAAACAGACGAATGGACGTATTTCAAACTGCCGTTCACCACCCTGCCCGGCAAGTTCATTGATAAGGAGAAACTGAAGGATGGCAAGTATAATGTTGCCATCGTATTCACGTCAAGTCTGGAAGGCGCTTATTTCAACGGAGCAATCGGAAGTACTTTACTGATTGATGAAGTCGAACTAATCTATCACTCGGAAAATTAATTTTATAACAGCTATAAAGATGAGAATTTACCCACATATATTCAGTTTGCTTGCCTGTATAGGAGTAGCCCTGCCCGGCTATTCACAAGTAGACAGAAACGAGACACTCATCCGCTCCGCCCTGCGCGGACTGGAATATGAAGTAAAAGCAGGAATCAGTATCGGCGGCACGGCTCCGCTTCCTCTGCCTGTGGAAATCCGTTCGATAGACGGTTATAATCCGACACTTGCCATTACTATCGGTGGCGAGGTCACCAAATGGGTGGCTGTCCAGAACAGGCTGGGCATCATTGTCGGGCTACGTCTTGAAAACAAGGCGATGACGACCGAAGCTACCGTAAAGAATTACAATATGGAGATTCTCGGGCAAGGCGGCGAAAGAATCAGCGGTGTATGGACGGGTGGAGTGAAAACCAAAGTACACACCGCAGGGCTGACAATACCTTTAATGGCCACTTATAAATTGACGAGCCGATGGAATGTAAAGGCTGGACCTTATTTCTCCTATATACTTTCAAGAGACTTCTCTGGACATGTATATGAAGGATATTTACGGGAAGACGACCCTACCGGCCCCAAAGTGGAATTTACCGACGGAAAGATTGCAACCTATGATTTCTCGGACGACTTGCGGCATTTCCAGTGGGGATTGCAGGCAGGAGCCGGATGGAGAGCTTTCAAACATCTGAATGTATATGCAGACCTCACCTGGGGACTGAATAACATCTTCAAAAACGACTTCCATACGATTACTTTCTCCATGTATCCCATCTATTTGAATGTCGGTTTCGGATATGCATTTTAAGAGCATATTCCTTAGATAAAAGCGGGGCTGCCTGAAAGAGATTTCTCCTTTAGGCAGCCCCGCAAAAAGCATCTGCAAGATTCGTATTTATCTGGATTTCTCTACCTGCCTCACACCGGAATAGGTCACTTTCACGGTCTGTTGCAATGCAGTCACTTTCACATTAATATTCATGGTGAGATTTTCACCTTCCACCGTACCTTCCACTGTGGTGGCACAAGTGCCGAGAGCGGCGGCAACTCCCGAAAAGATCAAATCCTGCTGACCGGTGAAAGTCGAGGCATCAGCCTCTTTTTTTACCGTACATTTATCTATTACGATATCACCGAACTTCATGATAGTTCCATTCAGAAACAGTTCAAACTCTTTCAATTCCATTTTCACTTCCGTGTCGCTGACCTGGGAAATAGTTATAAACTTGGCTATCCCATTGCCAATCACCGTTTCCTGATCGGAGTCGTCCGGTTTCATTGATATATCCAGATTCCCCCAATACGTCCCCACTACATCCGGGGCCGTTACGACCGCTTCCTCCTCTTCTGGTGGATTAGCACCACTTATATCATTATCATCATCACTGCTGCAAGCTGTAAAGAGAGCGACGGAGCATGCCAATGCCCATAAATACAAAAGTTTCTTTTTCATACATTGTTGGTTTAGTTATTAAATAATCGTCAATTATAAACTAAAAAGGAGAAAAAAGGTTCAATATGCTTCCTTTTTTGAAGATATTTTGAGTTCTCAACAATCTTATCGAAAACTTTGTTATATTTGCATACAGTAATTTTAAAAAAGCCACAACTATGTTTAATTCATTTGGCAACATCTTTCGGCTCACGAGTTTCGGCGAGTCTCATGGAAAAGGAGTTGGGGGAGTGATTGACGGATTTCCTGCAGGAATCACCATCGACGAAGAATTTGTACAGCAAGAACTGAATCGCCGCCGTCCGGGACAATCCATCCTTACCACACCACGTAAAGAAGCTGATAAAGTTGAGTTCCTTTCCGGTATTTTCGAAGGCAAATCTACCGGATGCCCTATCGGTTTTATCGTATGGAACGAGAATCAGCACTCTAGTGACTACAATAACCTGAAAAATGTATATCGTCCTTCACACGCTGACTATACTTACACCGTGAAGTATGGCATCCGTGACCACCGCGGTGGCGGACGCTCTTCGGCACGCGAAACGATTTCGCGCGTTGTAGCCGGTGCTTTGGCCAAATTGGCGCTCCGCCAGTTGGGAGTCAGCATCACCGCTTATACATCGCAGGTAGGCGGCATCAAGCTGGAAGGTACGTATTCTGATTATGACCTCGACCTGATAGAAACCAACGATGTACGCTGTCCCGACCCGGAAAAGGCGAAGGAAATGGCGGACCTTATCTATAAGGTGAAAGGCGAAGGCGACACCATTGGCGGCACGCTGACCTGTGTCATCAAAGGATGCCCCATCGGACTGGGACAACCTGTTTTCGGTAAACTTCATGCTGCCCTGGGCAATGCCATGCTAAGTATCAACGCAGCCAAAGCATTTGAATACGGCGAAGGATTCAAGGGATTGAAGATGAGAGGTTCCGAACAGAACGATGTTTTCTACAACAATAACGGACGGATCGAAACACATACCAACCACTCCGGTGGTATCCAGGGCGGTCTGAGCAACGGACAGGATATCTATTTCCGTGTTGTCTTCAAACCTATCGCCACCATATTGATGGAACAGGAAACAGTCAACATCGACGGAGTAGACACCACATTGAAAGCCCGCGGACGCCACGACGCCTGCGTACTGCCGCGTGCCGTGCCTATCGTCGAAGCAATGGCAGCCATGACCATACTCGATTATTATCTGTTGGATAAAACTACACAGCTTTAATTTTTATTTAAGTTATGAACGAAATCAAGAGATATATTGCCGCGAACGAGCCAAAGATAATGGAAGACTTGTTCAGCCTCATCCGTATTCCAAGCATCAGCGCACTGCCGGAGCATCACGACGACATGTTGGCGTGTGCCGAACGTTGGGCGCAACTGTTAGTGGAAGCCGGAGTAGACGAAGCACTGGTAATGCCCTCTAAAGGCAACCCGATTGTCTTCGCCCAGAAAATAGTAGACCCGGATGCCAAGACTGTGCTGGTCTACGCCCACTATGACGTTATGCCTGCCGAACCGTTGGAACTTTGGAAAAGCCAGCCGTTCGAACCGGAAATACGGGACGGGTATATTTGGGCGCGTGGCGCTGACGATGACAAAGGACAATCTTTCATTCAGGTAAAAGCCTTTGAATATCTGCTTAAAAACGGTCTGTTAAAGAATAATGTGAAGTTCATCTTCGAAGGAGAAGAGGAAATCGGTTCTCCCAGTCTGGAAGCGTTCTGTGAGGAACACAAGGAACTTCTGAAAGCAGATGTAATCCTCGTCTCCGATACGAGTATGCTGGGAGCGGAGCTTCCTTCGCTGACCACGGGCCTGCGCGGACTGGCTTACTGGGAGATAGAAGTCACCGGACCGAACCGGGACTTACATTCCGGTCACTTCGGTGGCGCGGTGGCCAATCCCATCAACACGCTTTGCCAGATTATCAGCAAAGTGACAGATGCCGACGGACGGATTACCGTCCCCGGATTTTATGACGACGTGGAAGAAGTTCCGCAAGCCGAACGGGACATGATTGCGCATATTCCTTTCGATGAGAAGAAATACAAAGAGGCAATCGGTGTGAAGGAAGTGTTCGGGGAGAAAGGATATAGCACGTTGGAACGCAACAGTTGCCGTCCGTCTTTTGACGTGTGCGGAATATGGGGCGGATATACAGGAGAAGGTTCGAAGACTGTACTCCCTTCAAAAGCATACGCTAAAGTTTCCTGTCGGTTGGTTCCGCATCAGGATCATCATAAGATTTCCCGGATGTTTGCTGATTATATCCGCAGCATCGCTCCCGATACGGTGCAGGTGAAAGTTACTCCGATGCATGGCGGACAGGGATATGTGTGCCCTATCTCTCTTCCCGCTTATCAGGCGGCAGAGAAAGGCTTCGAGATAGCTTTCGGCAAGAAACCGCTGGCTGTGCGCCGCGGCGGCAGCATCCCTATCATTTCCACTTTCGAGCAAGTGTTGGGAACCAAAACCGTATTGATGGGATTCGGACTAGAATCGGATGCTATCCATTCTCCGAATGAGAACTTTTCACTGGATATTTTCCGTAAAGGTATCGAAGCAGTGGTCGAGTTTCATAAGGAATATGCGAGACTCTAAAAGTGGGAGATACCACACCCGATAGAAAGACATAAAAAAGAACGGTGGACAAATGCTTGGGTACAAGCCTGTCCACCGTTCTTTTTTATTTATAGATAACGAGTCTTTACATCACCGGAGTTTGGAAAAGGAATGTAAATGATTTGCTATCCTTCAAGTCCTTCACTGCGTCACCGGCATATATCTCACCATTCGCCAAAGACAATTTCTTGATACCCGCTTTCGGACTGAAATCAATCTTCTTCAAATCCAGCCAAAACAAGTTCGGGGTTAAAATCGATTCAAAATAATAGACTTTATTCTTTTGGTCGGAAACGGTACGCCAACGCGTAGAAGAAATGTAGGGTTTGTCGGGAGTTGTGATTCCGAACGGAACGGAAACATTACGCATTACGCTCAACACACTGGGTACAGCTATTTTAGCATCGGAAGTCTGAGGAATGGCATGGATATAGAAAGAGCTGTCTCTTATCCTCATTTCCGAGCCCACGAGCCTCCTGAGCATCCCGTATGCCGTCTTCTCCTTGACAAAAAAAAAACTATACCATCGCACATCCAATAACTAGTCTTCAACATCATAGACAACTTAACGCTACA
>OJJH01000064.1_pt1 | contig 61293 bp, 40 predicted proteins | sample 1596251 | NCBI WGS metagenome assembly OJJH01 (sample SAMEA4350153, study PRJEB24818) | metagenome | biome: human; feature: gut; material: faeces | place: Denmark | collected 2013-09
TGAGAAAAAATACTCATCGCGATGAGAAAATATTCTCATAGGGATGAGAATTAATTCTTATCACCGTGAGAAAATGTTCTTATCACGATGAGAAAATATTCGATTAAGTTTCATTCATTTCCGTGCAGATTTAAACAACTTCACCTCTACATAGTTATTTATCCTAATTATTTATCCTAAAACAAACATTGAACGATTTATTTTCTTAATTTTGTGCTAAAACCAAATAGCAATAAAAGAAAAAGGAAGTAGTATGGAACAAGCGGACAGATATATTCGTTTCGACTAAGCAATCAAGAGACTGCTTCGTCAAAAAGCTAATTTCGGTGTATTAGAGGGTTTTCTCACGGTATTTCTTGGTGAAGAGGTGAAAATCATCGAAATACTGGAAAGTGAAAGTAATCAGCAGACAGCCGATGATAAGTTTAATCGTGTAGATATCAAAGCCAAAAACGATAAGGGTGAGATTATCATCATTGAGATTCAGAACACTCGTGAACTGTACTACCTGGAGCGTATCCTCTATGGAGTGGCGAAAGCCATTACGGAGCATATCTCTCTTGGAGAACGTTATTATGAGGTGAAGAAGATTTATTCAATCAGTATCTTATACTTCGATATCGGTAAAGGGGATGACTACTTATACCACGGTCAGAACAACTTCGTCGGAGTGCATACGAATGACCGTCTTGAAGTGACTACCAAAGAGAAAGACGCATTGGTGCATAAGCTTCCCGCCGAAATCTTTCCCGAGTATTTCCTGGTTCGGGTAAATGAATTTAATAAGGTGGCGGTCACTCCTTTGGAAGAATGGGTGGAGTATCTGAAAACAGGTTGTATCCGTCCTGATACAGAAGCACCGGGGTTGAAAGAAGCCCGTGAGAAATTGGTGTATTATAATATGTCCAAAGCGGAGCGACAGGCTTATGATGAACATTTGAGTGCGATCATGATACAGAATGATGTGTTGGATGGGGCGAAATTGGAAGGCCGATTGGAAGGTCGCATGGAAGGACGCATGGAAGGTCGCATGGAAGGTCGTGCTGAAGGACTTGCAGAAGGTCGCATGGAAGTTGCCCGTAACATGAAGAAGTTAGGAATTCCTGTCGAGATTATCATGCAAAGTACTGGATTATCAGAAAAGGATATAGAGTAAATATTTGCTATAATGACTATATTTTAGCAATAATCTTTCAGTATATTGAAAGGTTATTGCTATTTTTGTTTTAGAAAGTAGCGGAAAGAGCGTATATTTGTTTGCGCTGATAAAAAGTGAACTCGTAAATACACCGGATTATGGAATATGTATCATTAGGAAGAAAGTTGCTGCCATACGGTATGATGAACTTTGCGGATATTCGTCTTGATAATTATTATTATGTGGATAAAACCTCGTTCATCCCTATAATAGAATAATCGGACAGGTTCTTCTTTTTCATCCGTCCGCGCCGGTGCGGCAAGAGCCTTATGCTGAACATGTTGCAACACTATTATGATGTGCGTACCCGTGACAAGTTCGATGCTCTGTTTGGCGACCTCTATATCGGAAAGCATCCCATGCGAGACCGCAACAGTTATCTGGTGCTGTATCTCAATTTCTCAGGAATTAGTGGAGAGTTACACAACTACCGTCAAGGGTTGGACGCACATTGCAATATCAGTTTCGATTATTTCTGTGATATTTATGCAGAATATCTGCCGCAAGGCATTAAGGAAGTCTTGAATGAAAAAACAGGAACCGTTGAGCAGTTGGATTATCTATATCATCAGTGTGAACTTGCCGGGCGGCAAATATACCTCTGAAGTTTCCACCCCAGGCACGTAAAATCACTAGTTTTTCGATTACATCATTTCCCGTATCCATCTGGTGGTCGCTATTGGAGTAGCCCCACCAGCGGCTGGGCCAGTACGGGTCATTGGTTTCGAACCATCCCTCAAAACGTTTGGTTGGCAGAACCCCTTCCGAATCACCGTAATCTCCCGGCTCCCCATTGCGGCGGTTGATAATAATGCCTGGTTACAGGCGCCGTATTTCGTCGTTGGATATTTCACCATGTCCACCGTCGAACCACATAAGGTCGATTCTTCCGTAGTTGGTGAGTAATTCCCGTACTTGGCTGGCTACCATTTTCTTACGATTTTCCTCATGGCTTGCGGGTTTGTGCGGCAATTGCTGAATCGGTTGATGATAGATATTCAGTATGGATTTCTCTGAATAATCCCAATTTATATAGTCTGCGTCATAATACCAGTCGGGCGGGGAGAAATACAATCCCACTTTTAGTTGGTTCTCGTGACAAGCCTTGACAAACTCTCCAACCAAGTCTCTTCCGTTCATCTTCTGCTTTACGCCAAAATTTCCATAGTTGCTCGGCCACATGGCATAGCCGTCATGGTGTTTGGTAGTCAGCACAATATATTTGAATCCCGCTTCCTTTGCGGTTTTCACCCATTGGTGCGGTTTAAATCGCTTGGGATTCCATGTGGCTGCCAGTGCCCAGTATTCTTTGGGGTGATAGTCCCGTCTACTAAGTTTTACTAGGATAACCTGCAAAAAGCATTTGCTACATATCATCCATACTTAAGCAACGACTGTCTATCTCATCCTCTACTAAAACGAGCTGTCTGCTTATAAAAAGAAAGGATGTGCTTTATTTTTCTGATGCAGAATATTATGATTATATTTACCGCAAAATATACGGAGAATATGGAATGCATCTATATTTGGCAACGAGAAGACTGGCCGTTTTTTACTTGGAATGACTCAAAGCTATCTTATAAATTAGGTAGAGTCCGGGGCTTGCAAGGTAAACTTGTAGGTAAAATGAGCGCATTGGGTTTTGAGCTAAAAAACAGTGCTATGCTTGATGCGCTAACGTCTGATATCACAAAATCATCAGAAATAGAAGGAGAAATATTGAATGTTGATCAAGTACGTTCTTCTGTAGCTCGCCATTTGGGAATAGAAATAGAAGGATTGCCAGATGCGGATCGTTATGTGGATGGCGTAGTACAAGTAATGATAGACGCTACTCAAAACTATATGAAACCATTGACAGATGAACGTCTTTTTGACTGGCATGCTGCTTTGTTTCCTACAGGACGAAGCGGTGCATATAAAATAACAGTTGCTGATTGGCGGAAAGGTGCGGAACCGATGCGAGTTATATCGGGTGCAATGGGAAAAGAGAGAATTCATTATCAGGCACCTGATTCAAATAATGTGCCTTATGAGATGAGTGTGTTTTTAGCTTGGGCAAATGACAGCCAAAAGATAGATTCGGTATTGAAAGCAGCTATTGCTCACTTGTGGTTTGTTACCATTCATCCCTTTGATGATGGGAATGGACGTATATCCCGAACGATAACTGATCTGTTTTTGGCTCGTGCAGATGAAATGCCACATCGTTTCTATAGTATGTCTGCTGAAATACGGAAGCAGCGTAAAGGATATTATGAAATATTGGAGAAAACACAAAAGGGTGATTTGGATATAACTGCCTGGCTTGAATGGTTTCTCGATTGTTTGGAAGCTGCATTGCTTGATACTGAAAAATCAATTCGTACAATTCTACAGAAAGCAACCTTTTGGGATAAGCATCGGGAGATTTCGATGAACGAACGGCAGATAAGGATGGTGAATATGCTTTGGGATGGTTTCGATGGAAAGCTGACTTCTTCCAAATGGGGAAAAATCACAAAATGTTCTCCTGACACTGCGTTGCGTGATATACAGGATTTAATAAATAAAGGAATATTACGTAAAACGGATGAAGGTGGACGAAGCACTAACTATGAATTGACTCTATAAAAGTATTTGCGGAGAATAATACTGTTATTCTCCGCAATATATGCGGAGAAAAGATGTCTTATTCTCCGCATTTTATTTCCTAAGTATTTAGTTTTCATAATCTGCGAAAAGACGTTGGAAGATTGTTTTATTTAATTTCTGCAGTTCTTTCTTTCGATTATAAAATTTCATAGCTCTTCTTTTTCAATTCCACCACGGTAATAATAACGGCTGTTATTTTTGGGCTATGTGCAAATATAGGCATTCCGATTTATATTCCATAATGTAATGTCGATTGATATCGCGGATTAACACGGCTTGTTGTGTTGTTAGCAATAATCTTTCAATGTATTGAAAGATTATTGCTATATTTATTTCAGTAAATAAGATGAGTGTGGAGAAAAAAGTGATTATTTGAAAACCATCTTCATCGGTCTGCCTATCCAGACTTGTGGTTGCTCAAGGTTGAAAATAGATGCTATTGTAGAAGCTACGTCATATTGCATCATACTCACGTCATCAAAACGAAGGCCTTTTTTGATATTCTTGCCGGAGATGATGAAAGCTGTTTCCATTTCCTGCATGGTTTTGCCGCCATGACCTTTGTCAATGCCACCGTGGTCGGAAGTTAATATAAAAATAGTATCATCAAGGATTCCAGCGTCTTTTACAGCTTGGACAATTTGTCCGACATAGGTATCCAACTCTTTGAGTTTCTCATAATAGGCGGGAGTGTCATGTCCTTCAGTGTGTCCGGTATGGTCGGGACCGTCGTAACAGATGGCAACAAGAGTCGGATGTTTCTCCTTTATATAGGCGGATGCCATATTGCCTAATTCTTTTGGAGTCTTGTTGCAATCGGCAACATGGTAATGATAACTCATAGAAAGGGTATCCACCAGGTATTTGATTCCTTCCCACTCATAGAGGCAGCCGATTTCCGCTTCCGCGCGGGCGTCGCGCAGCAATTGGAAGATAGTTGGGAAGATTCCGTTCTTGTTCAATACGCGTGATGGAAGTTCCGGAGTTTTAGAGCCCCATTCGGTGTATCCGTGGAGTTCCGGCCCGGCTCCCATAAACATGGATGCCCAGTTGATGGCGCTGGAAGAAGGAAGGGCAGAACGTTTTTTTAATGTATAAGAGCCGTCTTCCATTAGCTTCTTGACGTTAGGCATGTCTGCTTTGGGCAGGCTATATGCACCCCAGCCATCTAATCCGATAAAGACAACGTGTTTGGCTTTGTCTTTTCCTTTGGCATTGCAAGAGAAGCTGAGACTGAAGAGTAAAGCAAATGTAGTAAGTAGTGTTAAGAGAGTTTGTCTATTCATGATATTTTTATTTATATGGTTAATGTTTTATTCGTTGTTTAATGAGAAGTCATAGCTAACGACAGACAAAGATAGGACTATTTTGAATGTGAGACAAATACAATCTTAGCATTAACCAATACTTTTGCGTTTTTTATCCCAAACTGATACTTTACTGTGCGAAATGATTTCCGGCGGGTTGCCGTATCTTGATTTGTTATATATTTGCCGGCAAACAAGATATTACTATGAAGAAGAATTGGATGTATGGTGGTGTAGTGGCTGCCTTGTTTGCTTTGGCGGTAAGCGGTTGTGCTGACTCCCTGCGGACTGTTGAGTTTCGCGGAATCTGTGTAGATGACTTGCACGGTGAAAACGGGCTCTATAACCCCGGGAGAGGATTCCGCCTGGAAACAGCGGTAGATGTGCTGCATGAGAAAAACATTCCTACGAAAGAGCTGGTGGAACTGTCGGAGAAGTACATGGCGGACAGTGTCTCGCTTTCCCAAAGTTATTTTTATCTTACTTATCTGATAGGTGAGAATCTGTCTGAAGAGAATTTCCAAACTATGCAGATGTACTTTGATGAGTTGCAGAAGCAGGGAAAGAAAGCCGTATTGCGTTTTGCCTACGAAAGGGATTTTATGGGAAGAGCCGCCACAGGTCCTACCGGAGAACAGATATTGGAACATCTGGACCAGTTGAAACCTTTTCTGGAGAAGAATAAAGACTTGATTCTGGTAATGCAAGCCGGAATGATTGGTGCATGGGGCGAGTGGCACAGCTCTATCCAAGGTTTGGAGAACTCCGAAGAGATAAAAGCTGTGGTATTGGAGAAATTGCTTTCAGTCGTTCCCGAAGAGAGAAACGTGCAAGTAAGGCTGCCTGAGTTTAAGAATCTGCTGAAGGACAAACCGGAACTATATAAAAGACTTTCGTTCCATGATGATTTCATCGTGATACGTCCCGACAGATGGGATGCTGATATGCACGAAGGAACTGCCAAGTTCGACCAAATAGTGAAAGAATCGCCTTATCTCGTAGTAGACGGGGAACTTCCCTGGGGATTTTGGAGCGTAGGTGCCGATCCGGACAGCCCTTCTGCCGGATGGATTATTGACGGGCTGCAAGCGGCAAGACGTTTATTCCTTCAGCACTATACTTCATTGAGCGTTATCCATAATTATAAGGAACAACATCCTAACAACAGATTTGACGAGAATACCCCGCCCGAATATTCCATGGTGGTATGGAAGAAAACGATGATAACGGAGGACTCTCTCCGCCAACACCATATGCCTGTATCCGACAGTTATTTCCAAAAACAGGACGGAACGAAAGTGAAGCGTAATATGTTCGATTATATACGTGACCATTTGGGCTACCGTATTGAACTGCAATCTCTGCAATTGCCTGATAAGCTGCAAACCGGAAAAGAAAACCTGTTGAAACTGAACTTGGTAAACAGAGGTTTTGCCACTGTGTTTGGAGAGCATCCGGTTTACTTTGTGCTGACTGACGATAAAGGGGAAGTTACGGAATTCCCGACCGAAGCCAACCCGTTGGACTGGCAGCCGTTCCAACCGGGAGATACGACTTATACGCCATTGACACATTCTGTTGATTTATCCCTTCAACTGCCGGGGGCGGTTGTTCCCGGAAAATACAAACTGGGTCTGTGGATACCGGATGGCTCAGAAAGGTTGAAGTATAATTCCCGTTATGCTATCCGTTGTGCGAATGGGAATACGGTTTGGGCGGTGTCTAAAGATGGAAAATACGGAGTCAATATATTGACGACTGTTGAGGTGGAATAAATGTTGGTTTATGTGTTATAAATCAGCACCACCGTGTACGCCACATAGCAAAGTACCATAATACTTCCTTCTATTCGAGTAATCGTCCGTTTGGCGAAGAACAGTCCGAAGAACCAGAGCAGGATACACGAACCTGCCAGCGTGAATAAATCAAAGTTGGTGATTCCGTTGAGGCGGAGCGGAGTAATGCTGGCACTGCATCCCAGTACAAAGAAGATATTGAAAAGATTGCTGCCGATTACATTTCCGATGGCAATTTCGGGATTCTTCTTGAGTGCGGCTACGATGGAAGTGGCAAGCTCCGGCAGGGACGTTCCTGCAGCTACCAGTGTCAGGCCGATAATGGATTCGCTTACACCCAGGTTGCGGGCAATACCCGTAGCTCCATTAACGAATAATTGTCCGCCATAAATAAGTGCGCCCAGCCCGCCAAGAATATAAAATGTGGATTTCCACCAGGGAAGCAATTTGATTTCGTCTTCTTCGGCAGGGTGTGCGGGTTGGTGGGCGTCACTCGTCGCAGTCGTGGACGGAGTACGGGCAATCGCAAAGGTATACCCCATGAAGATGGCGAAGAAACAGAGTAATAATAAGCCGTCTATTCTGTTCAGGATGTTTTCTGATGCCTTATCCAGAAATACATCATTAGCACAGACCAGCAGGACGACAGAAGAAAGTATGCAGAGCGGTATCTCCTTTCTGAGTGTGTTCCGGGTGATGACAATAGGGGCGAACAGGGCAGTGCAGCCTACAATCATCAATGTATTGAAGATATTGCTTCCCACCACATTGCCGATGGCAATATCCGCGCTGCCTTTGAGGGCGGAAGACACACTGACTGTCAGTTCCGGGGCGGAAGTACCGAATGCGACAATGGTAAGTCCGATGACGATAGGCGGGATACGGAAACGTTTGGCTACTGAAGCCGAACCGTCCGTCAGTCCGTTGGCTCCTAAAAGAATGAGGATTAATCCCCCTATAAGAAACAATATATTCATAATTTTTCAGTTTGGCAGCAAAGATAATCATTTTGGAAGTTGATATGTCAAAAACAATCCGTATGTTTGCTCTGTTTTAATTAAAAAGGTGATTAACATTCATTTAATATCTGTGAACAATAGGATATGGAAATAAATAGGATGAAAAGAATAATGCTGGTGTTGCTGATGTCTTTTGGGGCAATGGGTGCACAGGCGCAGTTGGAACAGGCTGTCAAGAAGATATTTGCCGGAGATACCATAGCCAGTAAACATACCGCTTTGAAGCCGGACTCGGATTCGGCCTATGTGGCAAACCTGCAAAAGACATTGGAAGAAGCCCGGCTCAATGAAGCGAATATGCGTATGGAGATGGAGCAGATGAAGCTTCAGATGGCTGCCGCCGATTCAGTGAAATATGCTCAACAACGCCAACGTATCGACTCTCTGCGCCAGTTCACCAAAGGAATACCCGTAGTGGCGGACGATGATACTTTATTCTATCTTTTCACCAAACGTGGCGGATACACTCCTCAGCAACGTGCGCAGATGACCGGTGCTGCGATTGAAGAACTGGGAAGACGCTTCAATCTCCGTCCCGACTCCGTGTCAATCGACCATTCGGATATTGTTTCCGATTTGATGTACGGCAATAAGGTACTGCTCTCTCTCACGGATCAGGACGCTTTGTGGGAAGGCATTTCCCGTGACTCTCTCGCTAAGGAAAGGCAGCAGAATGTTGTAACCAAGTTACACGAGATGAAAGCGGAGCACGGACTTTGGCGAATGGTGAAGCGTGTGCTTTATTTTATCCTGGTGATTGTCGGTCAATATTTCCTGTTCCGTCTGACCAACTGGTTGTTCCGTAAGCTGAAAACACGTATCCTGCGTCTGAAAGATACGAAGATAAGGCCTGTGTCCATTCAGGGATATGAACTGCTGGATGCGCAGAAACAGGCTAACTTGTTAGTCTTCCTTGCGGGTATAGGGCGGTATATTCTTATGGGCTTGCAGCTATTGATTACTATCCCGCTGATTTTTATTATTTTCCCGCAGACGGAAGGGCTGGCATATCGTATATTGGGTTATATATGGAATCCTATCCGCGGTATCTTTGTGGGTATCATTGATTATATTCCCAAACTGTTCACAATCATTGTCATTTGGTATGCAGTGCGGTATCTGGTGCGGCTGGTGCACTATCTGGCGCGTGAGATAGAGGCGGGGCGCTTGAAATTCAACGGTTTTTATCCCGACTGGGCAATGCCGACTTTCCATATCGTCCGCTTCCTGCTCTACGCATTTATGATTGCGATGATTTACCCTTATCTGCCGGGTTCCGATTCGGGAGTATTTCAAGGGATTTCGGTATTTGTCGGATTGATTGTTTCGCTGGGGTCGAGTACGGTAATCGGTAATATCATTGCCGGACTGGTGATTACGTATATGCGTCCCTTCAAGATGGGCGACCGGATTAAACTGAACGATACTACCGGGGATATTATAGAGAAAACGCCGCTTGTCACCCGTATCCGTACACCGAAGAATGAGGTGGTCACTGTCCCCAACTCGTTTATCATGTCTTCGCATACCGTGAATTACAGTACCTCGGCGCGCGAGTATGGGCTGATTATCCATTCGGAAGTATCTATCGGGTATGATGTTCCCTGGCGACAGGTCAATCAGATATTGATTGATGCTGCGTTGAATACTCCCGGAGTAGTGGATGACCCGCGTCCGTTCGTATTGGAAACGTCTTTGAGCGACTGGTATCCGGTCTATCAGATTAATGCTTATATCAAAGAAGCGGATAAGATGGCACAGATTTATTCTGACCTGCACCAGAATATTCAGGATAAATTCAATGAAGCAGGAATTGAAATCATGTCTCCGCATTATATGGCTGTCCGGGACGGGAACGAGACGACGATTCCGAAGGATGATTTGAGAAATAGTAGTCCTGCGAATAAGGCAGGACAGGGGGAAGCTGCCGAAAAACAATAAAGGTGCCCCTTTCATCACGAAAGAGACACCTTGCGTTGTGTGTTTTTTCACTGAGAGTAGAATTTATATCATCAAGGGAACTTATTTCTTCCGGGTGACCGTATAGAGTATATTCCCTTTTTTATCTATCATATGTAAATTGAGCTCTTTCTTGTCATAAATGTTAGCGTGCGTTAATTATTGGCCGCAAAAGTAGAGAGTTAAGGTTTCTTACTCTTTACAGTTGCTTGAATAACGCGTAACAAATATGCTACGTTTGTATTACAACATTTTTTTGGGAGGGTTATCGGATTGAACGGTTAATCGCTTCCGGGTATAGTGTAATGAATATCAAAACGTCCGTTAGTGAGACGTCCGCCATTGCCGAATGTCGCACTTATTATTCGCTTATTCGTATCGAAGCGGCTTATAAAGGCTGTTCCGTCTTCCAACTCTTCCCCTTCGAACCGTACGTCCGTAATCGCTGATTCTTTGCCTTCTTTAGGGGATAATATGGTGAAATGGATGCTGATTGCAGACTTCACAGTGACGGAAACGGATAGTTTTTCCTCTTCTTCATTATAGCGGAATGAGTCGTGAGTCCATGTGTTCGAGTGTCCCCATCCTAGGTATCGTCCGCCTACATAAATCCAGCCGTCTACAAGACAGCCGAATGTATCGGCACCCGTAGTTGTGGCGGAGGGCAGAACTGTGATATCGACTGTGTCATCTTCCATGCAACTCCAAAAACTGAGGATAGTGAGAAGGATGAGTATTGATTTCTTCATGGCTATTACAATAAATGTTAGAAATAGTAGGATAATCCCGTCGTTATATTTAGTCGTGTGAGGTTTGAGTCATTATCTGAGTTGAATTTTACATCAATCGTTTCTCCATGATAATGAGACCTCATCTTGAAAAGTCCGCTGAACATATATTGTACTCCCAGTCCGATTCCTACATTGGGAGTCAGTTTATAGGTAACATTGGCTTGGGTAAGAAGTCCGATACTGCAGGCGTTGACCTTTCGTGTTTTGCCGAATACCTGACTGTTGTTTCGTAGAAATACTACACCGGGGCCGGTTTCCACACGAACCTGCCAATGCTTTGTATAAGCATTGCACATACCAATCTGGGCGCCCATGAAATGAGTCCATAAATGGTCTTTCCCTTCCGGATGATTACCTTTGGAGGAGAATCCGGAGTAGATTGCGCCGAAAACAAAACGTTTGAGAGGGCGGAAAGTATATTGGCCATTCCAGCTTACGCCTTGCGCGAGGTTGCGTTGGTAACTGTGGGTGGTCAGTGTCAGTGAGGGGGGATTATGGAGCATAACACCATAGCCCGCATGAAAGGTGAACTCGTGTCTTTTGAAATCCCTTTGCGCGAAGAGGGAAGAGTGGCAGATGAGCACAATGAATAATAAAATTGCTTTTATCAGTGTTCGCTTCATATAGATTAGTTTAGATAATACGTCTTTTTTACAAAAGTAGAAAATATATTAGAACTTCTCACAACGAATCAGAATTTTCTGCCCATTATTTAATGTGCTGGCAAATAGGTAGGTATCTCCCCCTTCTGCCAGGTTGATGCGTTTGCGTAGTTCAGCCACGGTAGCCGGAAAGTTGCGGACGGTGAGGTTCGCTTTCTTAAGGTCTGCCAGGTTTTCTTTTATCTCTTTCTTATTGAAACTGCATTGGTCGACGATACGGAAGATTCTTCCGGGAAAGCCGGTAATCAACGTATCGGACGTATAAAGGTGGCTGTTGGGATGCAGTTTCTTTACCGGATAGGCTGTGGCAATACTGCGGAAAGCGCCGGCTTTCAGGAGAGATGCATTCGGTTCATACAGATAGTTTTCTAATGCATCTGTGTAGGCACATTCACTGCGTTGCTCCTGCTCACGGGTGAATACGAAGTGTTGCTCTTCCTGCTTTCCTTTCGTGGAGAGGTTCACGCAGTGGATTGGGACTTCTGCCGGCGGGTTCTGTCCGAGTAATAACAGTAGCTCTTTACATTCGTTGTTGACGGATATGATATGTACCTCTTGCGTATATTCCAGCTCTTTCAGTGCTAATGTGAGGTCGAGCATAGGGGAAAGCTTAACCATAATCCGGTTGGCTTTGCTTAGTAAGAGTTCTTCCAGTTCGGCGACATCCGGTTCGCAGTCGGAGATGGCGACGGTTTTACCACCGTGCTCGTTGCGGCGGGCAGGGTCGAGGAAGATACAGTCTACGGGGGACATTGCTTTCAGATGGTCTACTCCGTCCTCGTTTCTGACGGTTATATGGTTCAGGTTGAGTATGGGGAAGTTGTGTGTCGCTATTTCACAAAGTTCTTCCTGACGCTCTACGTAAGTGACTGATTGGAATCCCGCAGCAAGGAAAGAACAGTCTATTCCGAATCCTGCGGTAAGGTCGGTCAAAGAGTCGCCTTGCAGGAGACTTGCTTTGTAGCGTGCGGTGATTTCCGAGGAACATTGTTCCAATGACAGATGTTTTGGATACCATATATCTTCTATCTCCTTCCACGACGGGATTTTCTCGGCAGCGGTCTGTCGTCCTGCTATTTGGGTGATGGCAGTCGGCATATCTACATTCGGATATTTTTTAGCTTGCAGAGCCAGGGTGCGTACATTGTCTGATAGGTGTTCGCGGATGAATTGTTGAGTTTCGGGGGAGATTTGCATAAAGGTATTATTACGTTATTGTGATAGTACGATGAACCGTTGAGTAACGGTTTATGGTATTAATTTATATTTCTGTCTGGCTACGTCCCGGCTGCAAAAGTTGAAATGCCACCATTCACTGGGCAATGCACGGAATCCGGCTTCTTTCATTACTTTACGCAGCAGTATCCGGTTCTGACGTTCCGCTTCACTCATTTTTCCGTTACGTACCAGTTCGCTTTCCCGGGTGATGTGAGCTTCTGCACCCAGATGGTCTACTTTCGTTCCCATGGGTAGCGGTTGGCCCGAAGAGTCCTGAATGCTGATATCTACTGCCAGCCCGTAATTGTGAAGCCCGCCGCCATTATTTGGATTGGAAACGTATCTGTACTTAGGTGTCCCCTTCACTACATTCCACATCTTCTTTTGTACGGACATCGGGCGTGCGGCATCATAAATAAGGAGACTATACGACGGATGCAACTCTTTCAATGCTCTTTGTGCTTTTGCAAGAGCATATGCCGCATCCGGGTGTAGATAGGCTTCCGACAAATCATCGTAAAGAACCTCTCCTGTGAAATTATCCGCTTGTGTGTACATCAGCTTCACGACAAGGCTGCTGTCAAGTTCGGTCACGTCTATCAGTCCTAAAGAATCCATATAGCGAGCCATCGGACTTTTCTCCGGCTGTGGAGCGGGAAGGACGGCTTCACTGACTTGTACGGTATCTATATATTTAGTCTCTGCTTTTGTGGAATCCTTTCCTTCCTTTGTCCCGGAAATACAGGAACACCACATCAGCAGAACACAAAAAGCAGGCAAACAGCGTTTCAGAAATCTCATTGTACTTTTGTTTTTACGGTGGCAAAGGTACTCTTTTTTGCTTTTAGCATTTGATATTCATAACTGCTTTTTTCAGGTTGGCTACTCCTTTCCATACATCCAGCAGGTGCAGGACGCGTTCATCTTTCACTTTGGTGTTATTGATAGAAAGTATTTCCGCATAGATTTCCAATAGTTTCTTTAAATCCTTGACAGGCTTTTCAGGAAGTTCGGCAAGCATTGCGGTCAGTAGTTTTTCCAGTTCCCGGTTGTGCAGCGGACTGACGTTCATCATCTGTTGCTGTATCAGGTCGGTCAGTCTTTTCAGAGGTCCCCATCCTGTGTCTTGGTGCGAGCCTAGAATCCTGCCTATGCGTGAGCTGTCTATGCATCCTTTGTTTGCACGTTCTATCCATATTTCGGCAGCATAGGCACGGCTGGTCTTGTCGGCTACCAACATACAACTGGCTTCCAGAAGATAAGATATCTCGTGCCATGTGTGTCTGAACTGATGGAATGTTTCTATCGTAGTTCGGGTCACGTTGACCTCTCTTACTTCATTTAACATCGGGTCGTATATCGCTTGGCAGATGCACCATGCCAATAATGGCTCCGGCGTATTGGGTGCCAGCCATAACAGACGCGGCAAATCTTTTGATATTTCGTCGAAATACTGTCCCTGAGGATAATATATTTCTACCAGCAACGGATGTGGAGTGCGCGGGTGATACTCTGCTCTCTCGTTATATTTCCCTTTATTGATGATTCGGACGTTCTGCCCTTCCGGAAGATGAATGCTGATTGTAGAGGAAGTCCATTCTACCACTTTCTTAGTGTAATCTATATATGAATGAGATTCCAGATACGTTTTCCATGCGAAGTTTCCGGTCAGAAATTCACGCGGACTTTCGTTGTAGGGGAAGTCCTTAAATTCGGGATAGACCGTTTCCGGTGATTTGATAAGGCCTGCTGTCATCCACCATGCCGGATGCGTGAAGGGGGATTGGGGCGCAGACTCTTTCTCTCCGAACAGGAAGAGAAGCAGATTCCGGTATTCTCCTTCCAGTTCCTGAGTGATGGTGGAGAGTAGTTGAGCGGTGGTTTCATCCAATACCGTACGCGACAGTGCTATTTGCATATCCTGACTATTAGGCTCAACATCTGCCTGTTGATATTGCTTCAATCTTTGTATGAGGATTGCCGGGTCGATAAACATGGGTATATGCGTAGGCGTGGAAAGCAACGGCAGGCGAGGTTTGTTGCTTTCAAGCATATCTAAGGTATGACATAGTAATTGCCTGTGCACACGGTGCTCTATTTGTTTATTTCTTTTTTTGCGGATGGTAAGTGATTGTAAATCACAGAATCCCCACTGTCCTCGTTGCACTTCATCTTTCTGCACCATTTTTTCGTGCAGGGCGTTCAGTTCTTTTCCTTCTTCGGGGAAACGTCTGATTAGTAGCTTTGAATAGTCGACAAGGAAGGTTGCCATCATATCGTCCAATATACCGGTGCGGGAATTTCCACCGCTTAGAATTAGTTTATAGGCACGTTGGAGAATGGGCGTCCACTGGGGGATTTGCCGGGCTTCCAGTTGGTCGTCCCATTGTATCAGCGAACTGATAAATTGTTCGAAGTGATACACTTCGTTTACTTCCAACACTTGGCTGGCTAAAAATATCAGGTCTTCGGTAGAGGTGATTTCCGGTATCCGGTTCTCTTCGCTGATGATGGGCGGTATAGGCTCATAGGATTCACTGATAAAGGAAGCGTTGTTGGTTGTCGGGTTTGCCGGGGTGATGTCAGAGTAGCTGCCTTCCAAATAAGTTTTCAATTCTTGTTTGATGCCGGTCAACATGGTATCTGCATAAACGGAAAGGGCTTCTTTCAATGTTGCCGATTCTGCGTCTCCGTAGGTCTGAATCAGTTTTACTATTTTACTTTGGATAGATTCTTCACGGCTCATTAACCCTTGTGCGGCGGCGCAGCAGATGGCATCGCGGTATTCTTTTCTTTCTTTCGCCAGCTTGTTGAGGATGGCCAACGTATTTTGATGGACTGCCTTTACGTCCGAAGCAAACAGGACGGAAGTCTGGTTCAGAAATTCTTCTGTCGGGAATTGGGGGTGACTGCACAGGTTCTTCAGCAATTTGAGTATGATATTTGTCGGACGGCTGTGGGGGCACGACAGGACGGCAAATAGTTCCGGTTGTAACTCCAATTGTTCCTCTACGCTGGGAGCGAGTGCTTCGAACATGCCGGCAAACCAACTGCACAGGTTTTTATTCATGTTCCGGTTGACGGCAAGCAGGGATTCTTTCAGTACGCGCATACGGTTCAGCAGTCCATTTTCGATGAGGTATCTGTAGGGATAGTAGGGGGAACCGCCGTTTCGGTTATCCATCCAGTTTTGTCCGCAGTCGTATTCAAAGAGGTACCAAATGTGCTCTTTCAGTGTAATTTCCCGTTTTCGCAATATGCTGGTGTTGTTGATATAGTTCACCAGATAGCCTGCTATGGTCTGCGGAGTGGGAGAGACTTTGAGGACTCCCTGCTCCAACCAGTCCATTAGTATCTCATAATCCATATTATAGAAGCCGCGGGAATCTTTTCCTTCACCTTCTTTGAAGAAGGTATTCAGCCAGGAAGGGATGTGCCACGAAATCAATTCATTCAGCCGTTTGACATTTATACTCCAATAGTATTTATTATATTCTTTCTGAGAATAGATGACGAGGGCGGTGAGATTGAGGATACGATGTTGTTCGGGAGTGGCGCGTGTACCGTATGTGTTTGGCTCTAGCTGGACGAACTTATTATAATGCTCTTCCTGTTTGTTGAGGCAGGGGACGAGGCTTTTGCGTTCTTCCGGAGTCAGTCCTTGTAGAAAGGGGATGATGGCATCACCTTGTTGTTTTTCTACTATTTCGTTGAAGCGTTCTTCTATGGTCATAATCGTAGAGGTGTTTATAAGTTGTTCAGTGAGGTTATCACTTTCTTCAAGTTGCTGCTTGCCGTCCACTCCTGCAGGCGTTGGCGGAGTTGTTCGTCCGTAACTTTACTGTGGTTGTTGGTGAGCAGTTCCAGATGGAGTTCGAGTAGCTGTTTGAGTCCGGTGACGGGTTTGTCGGGCAATCCACAGATAAATACGGTGAGCAGTTCTTCCAGTTGGCGGTTGTGGAAGTTGCTTCGCTTGTACATGCTTTCGTACACTTGTGTGGTGAAGCGTTTCAGTGGTGCAAGTTCCATGCAGACAAGGCGGGCGAGGATTTCTCCTACACGGCGGTTGTTTATTCTTCCGGCAGTGAGTCCTTCCACCCATAATTCTGCTGCATAGGAACGGACTGTTTTGTCGGCAAAGAGCAGTGAGCCGCCTAGTAACAGCAAACTCATTTCTCTGAGCGGGCAATGGAAGGAGAGAAGCATGCGCAGAGCGTGGGCAATGCTGCGTTTACTGTCTTCCTGTGGAGTGCCGAAAGACATATAGCAGGTGATGATTTGTGCGATTAACGGCTCCGGACGGTTGGGAAAGCAGCATAGCAGCGGTTCCATGTAGCGGGAATCATCCATGTTGTATTTACTGTTGATAATCAGATGTTCCTGCAATAATTGATGGCTGTTGCGTTTGGCATATTCGTGCCATTTGTTGAATTCCAGTTGGAGCAGGCGTTTGTCTGTCTCGTACGGCTTTTCTTTCGGTTTCAGTTCTTTCCATTCATAGTCTCCTGACAGGTAGTTGTGTGGCAATGTGTTGCAGGAGAAGGATTTGAAGGCTTCAAATTCTGTTTCCGGCGATTTTACCAGTCCGGCTGTTACCCAGGCGGGTTGGTGGGTGTAGGGCGGTTCGGGCATGGCATTCTCATCCAGCAGGAACAGGAAAAGATGCAGATATTCGTTTTTCAAAACTTGCCGGGCGGTGGCGATGGCTTCTTCTTTATCTTCCATGGCACAGCGGGCAATGGCTAGTTGGAAATCCCATGTGCAGGGCTTTGCGTCTGCTGCCTGGTAAGCGGCGAGTCGTCGTACAAGTTCTGTGGCTTGTATGTATGCCGGGGTGTGGGTGGGAGTGGAGAGCAGGGGTAGTGTGCTGCCGCCTTTAACTCTGCGGATGACATCCAGCCATAGTTTTTTGATAGGGGTGAAGCAGGTTGCATTGCTATATCCCGGTTTCCAGTCGGCGAGTCGTTTGAAGGCGCGTTCGTCATAGGCTCCTCTGTTTGAATCTATCCCTTTCAGTCTTTCTTCCAGACGGGTGAACAAATTTCTCAAGATTCCTGTCTTTGAAGTGTCTTTCTGTGCCCATAAGCGTTGGTATTCCAGAAGGAAGGTGGCAAGAAGGTCTTCGTATGCTATCCAACTGTTGATAACCGTGTTGGACGCCCGTTGAAAGATGGGTTCCATCCGGCTGAAATCTTCTTCATCCAGTTGGGGATGGAAAGTGATGATGGCTGCGATTGTTGTGTCTATCTCCCAACTGTCTTCCATGTCGAACAAGCGGCTGAGTTGGAATAGGAAATCTTCTTTGTTGGCAGGAAATGAGATACGGTTGTCTTCTCTGCAAATACGGTAGGCTTCCATAGTAGGTTTACCGGAAAGGGAGTCTGCGGAAAGGTGGTCTGTGGTTACCACGTTTGGTACTGTATTTGTTGCTTCAGCATTGATTATTTCTGAGTTGCCCGCTTCGGCATTGGCTGTTTTTGTATTGTTTGGCCTGTTTGTGGATTGTGCATTGAAAGTGGCGATAGTTGCTTGTGCACTTTGAAACATTTCCGGTTGATAGGATTGTAGCGTTTCTTGAAGAGCGGATGAGGAAGTGTCCCCATATTTTGAAATAAAGCCGGCGGTTTTCTTTTGCAGACTTTCGTCTTTCTTTAGGAATAGTTGGCAGAGAGCAATGCAGCATGCTTCTTTCATTTCAGGATGCTGTGCAGCGATTTTCTCGAAGATGACATGGATGGTGAGCAACGAGTTTTTGGGACTCGAAAAGAAAAGAGTGGTTACACGTTCTACGAATTCCTGATAACAGAATCCGTCTTCAGCTGCAATCTTCTTGAATTGTTGCAGCATTACATTTATGGGTTTCGTGTAGGAAGAAGTGAATACTTGCATCATTTCTTCTTGTAGAGACAGTAGTTCTTCGGTGGTGGGTTGTAATGTCTCGAAGAATCCGGCAAACCATCCTGCCATGTCTTTCTTGAAACCTCGGTGGAATGTGGCGAGCGTGGCTTTCAGTAGCCGGTTTCTATCTAAATGTCCGTCGAGGGAAAAGCGGTAGAGGGCGGCGCTGATACTTTCGTCTTGTGCTGTGATTCCCTCTTTGTAGGCACTTTTGGCACTCTCATCTTGATAACTGACAGATGAGTCGTATTCAAAAATAGTCCATATATGCTCTTTCAGTATGATGTCCCGTTTGAGCAATAAGTTGCTGTTGAAAGAATCTTTCTTTTTCGGGTCGCCGGTTGCTATACGGATACATCCGGGGAGTAGGTGTGCAATGCGGCTTGGAGCAAGTTCCTTGAGGTACCCCATATCCATGAGTGACATGAGTTCTTCGTAGCTGAGATTGAAGTTGTTCCAACTTTTATCATCATTGATAAAGTCTGTGAGCCAGGTGGGACAATAGAGCGGGAGCAGTTTGCATATCAGGTCGAAGTTTATATCGTACGCCATATCCATTTCTTTCTTGTTGGCGCATACGAATTGCACGGCCGCCAGGAAACGTGCCCTGTCACGGCTGCAAAACGTTTGACTGCTAAAGCCTGAGAACTTGCCTTTTATCCATTGCAAGTCCCGTATGACGGGTAGCAACTTGCGCCGCTCCTTCATCGGGAGTTCCAATAATTTCTTGATAAAAGGAATCAATACCTTTTCTTCTTTCTCCGGAGTGTCTTTGTAAGCCTTGGACAGCTTCTCCAATTCGTGTTTTAATTCTTCCATTGTATTAATTTCTTTACTGCTAAAATGTGTTTGCAAGCTCCCCGTTCTCCCTGATTACTGCTGAACCAGGTGCAGGTGCAACGTTCTTTCTCGTTCTCCCTGTCTAAAATGACAGTGTGCCTCACTCCGCCGCTTCCTGCGACACGGGCTTCCACCCGGTTTCCGTCATTCGATATAATTTCGACTTTCTCTTCTTCCATGAGTTTTTCCGCAGCCACCATTCGAGGATTGAGACTCATAATCCGTTCGGTCTTGAAAGGCAGACGGCGATAAAAGAAGCAGTTTTCATCCAAATCGAATCCCAACAGTCCCATAGCCGCCAATCGTGCCGAAAGGGAATCTACTCTATCCAGGTCGATATGTTCCTCAATAGCAAAAAGAGTGGGATTAAACTGTTGATTGGCATAGCTGTATTTATCCATAGCTTCTATCCATCTTTCCGGTATGTCTTCGAGCAGGGCATCCAAAGCGGCTCCTTCTCCGGAGAAACCGCGCCAGCATTCCCGTGAGAGAGAAAGACTGAAACGAACCGGGCCGAAATAGAGTTGCCAGGTGGTCGATTGCATGGTGGGGTGGACAAAGACTCTCAACTCGTCGGCAAACGGAAGCAAAGGCTCAAGCAACCGTAAACGATGAAGCCCGCCGATACATACGGAATTCAGACTTTTCACCGGTGAAAAGGCGGGTTTTTGACCGCGCATCACTAAATAATAGTCGCATTTTACGGTACTTTTCGGGAGAGTCTGAAAGAGTTGCAGGGTCTGTATACGATTGAAGGAATAGAGCCGTTCGGCTGCGGATTGATAGATTTGTACCGTAGTCAGTCCTTTTATCCATTTCACGGGGAGAGGAACTTTGCGTTCTATCACTTTCTCACCTTTATTATATAGTCCCACTTCTTTCGGGCCTACCGACATCACGACTTTCTCTTGCCTGCTGATACTGCCTAAGGCAGAAATCATTCCTGCATTGAAGTCTACATTCGTTGTCCCGTTTTCCAGGAATTCTCCGTCGTGTCCGTCGGGGAGTACATCGACCCTGGCATATACGCCTGCACAGTTGGAAAAACCTTCAAAGCGCAGACGGTTGTTGCCCGCCGTCACAATCGAGTCTTTCAGCATCGAGAGCTGTGCCGGGGTCAGGTTGAAACTGGACTGCACGACATTGGACAAAGCAATGAGGCAGCGTGCTGTCATATAAGGTTGTGTCAACTTCCCCCAAAAGAAACACGGTGCGTCTTTTTTTTCGATTTCGCTGTATTTGGCGAGGAATAGTTCGTCCTGCTCGGCAGAGCGTTGTAATGCGGAAGGAGCGGCATATTGGTAAGAGATTGTATCGGCCATAGATAAAAAAATAAGTGTTTGATTGTATATTGCCCAAATATAGAAATTAATTCTTTGTGAGAAAAGAAGTTGTGGGGATTTGCACTGTTTTTTTTATTGATAAAATCTATAATATGTCCGGATAATAAACGGCTTATCTCCTGTTTTTACAGGGGCTTAAGTACAATTCTTTATAAATCAGAACTATTTTTTATATATGAAACAACTATTCTTTATAACTATTCTTAAATACTATCTACCATATTGCAATAAAGTAATACTTTTGTTCCCTGTAAATGTTTTAGCGACATAATCTAAATAAGTCTTATAATTTTTAAGAATATAAAAGAAACAGCTGTTTGTGAAAATCGCTAATATTGTTTGTTTTGTTTGTGTTATCCCATTTTGAGTCAGGTGTGATTTCAAAATGGGATTTTTTATTATACAACCGGCAAAATACCACCCGAATTCTATCTAAAATGACCTAAAAACTATCTGCTGATAGATTTTCCCCTAAACTATGTTTGTTCTTAACCTATCAGTTCTGTTGAAATCCTGTAAACTTGCAGCATCAAAATTATTACGACGAGTATTCACAATTTAAAAGTAACGTATATGAAAAGTTTAAGCTTCAAAAAGGACCTGGTAGGAGTACAGGACGAATTACTCCGCTTCGCTTACAAACTGACGACCGATCGTGAAGAAGCAAACGATTTGTTACAGGAAACGTCATTGAAAGCATTGGATAACGAAGATAAATATACCCCTGACACAAATTTTAAAGGATGGATGTACACGATAATGCGCAACATCTTTATTAATAATTATCGTAAGGTGGTACGCGACCAGACATTCGTTGATCAGACAGATAATCTTTATCATATTAATCTTCCACAGGATTCCGCATATGAAAGTACAGAAAGAGCCTATGACTTAAAGGAAATGCGCCGCGTAGTCAACGCTCTGCCCAAAGAATACAGAGTACCGTTCGCCATGCATGTATCCGGATTCAAATATCGTGAGATTGCAGATAAACTGAATCTTCCATTAGGTACTGTAAAGAGCCGTATATTCTTTACCCGCCAAAAATTACAGGAAGAGTTGAAAGATTTCCGCTAAACTTTAACTATAGAGCTTTTCAGTCAAAATCAATAGGTATTAGGGTAAAAAGAGGATTGGATAGGATTGTATAAAAGAAAAACTCCTGTGAGTTGATACTTACAGGAGTTTTTTGTGGACCAGCCTGGGCTTGAACCAGGGACCTCCAGATTATGAGTCTGTTGCTCTAACCAACTGAGCTACAAGTCCGATGTATCCATTTACTGGATGCGGTGACAAAAGTAGTGTTTTCTGTCGAATTATGCAAATCCTTTCGATAAAAAAACTGCTATTCTTTCTTCTTAGAACTTATATTTCCGTTTCGGATTCTTGGGAAACCAGCCTTTTTGTACCCGTTCTTTCTGTTCGAAAACTTCTTTGATCGTCCAGAAGGAAGAGAAAGCAAAGACGCCCAACAAAGAAGACAGTATTACATTGTCAATGCTTAATGAAGCTATTACGCCGGCTATGCCAAGTATCAGAAATATCCACCAGCATTTTGTGCCCCAGTAATATTCGGCCTTTACCACGACAGGGTGAAAAAGGCCGATAATCAAAAAGGTGCAAATTCCGATGAATAACCCTGCGAGGTGATATTCATTTAGAAACTCCATCGTATTTTACTTTTCTACGCGGATGGGAATTTCTTTCTTGATGCTCTGTTCCAGAGAAATCAATGTCTCGGTAGCTACTACACCCGGTATCTCTTGCATTTTGTTGTTCAGCAGATCCATCAGATGTTCGTTGTCACATGCGTACAGCTTGGTCAGCATGGTGTACGGTCCCGTAGTGAAATGGCATTCTACGATTTCCGGAATTTTTTGAAGTTCCGCTACAACAGATTTGTACATGGAGCCTTTTTCAAGTTTGATACCGACATATGTACAAGTTCTGTAGCCCAAAGATTTCGGATTAACATGGTAACCTGAGCCTACAATGACACCTAGGTCAATCAGTCTTTGCACACGCTGGTGAATAGCTGCACGTGATACTCCACATTCGGCTGCTACGTCTTTAAAAGGGATGCGGGCATTCTGGGAGATAATCTCTAGGATCTGCCTGTCGAGGTTGTCTATTCTTTCCATAATAATAAATTATAATTTCCAGTTGTTATCAAATAGTAAGCAAATATAGAGATTTATTTTAATTATTCTTCTTTTCCGAGAAAAAAAATAGGAAAAAGCACAAAAAAGAGGTGCAAACGCTTTGCACCTCTTTCCTTTTTCTATTTAGACAGAAATTTCCTTATTTTTTATCTTTTTCGATGCTTACCAATTCAACCTCGAAAATCAAAGTAGAGAACGGTTTGATTTGGTTGCCTGATTCTCTTGCACCATAAGCAAGGTCTTGCGGGATGTAAAGTTCCCATTTAGAACCTACAGGCATCATAGTCAGGGCTTCTGTCCAACCTTTGATTACTTGGTTAGCACGGAAAGTAGCCGGTTCGTTACGTTTGTAAGAGCTGTCAAACTCAGTTCCGTCAATCAAAGTACCTTTGTAGTTTACTTTCACTTTGCAAGTATCAGCAGGAATTTCACCTTTACCTTCGGTGATTACTTTGTACTGTAATCCGCTTGGAGTTGTTTTTACACCTTCTTTAGTTTTGTTTTCAGCAAGGAATTTTTCGTTTTCAGCCTTATAGTCAGCATATTTTTCTTCCAGAGCTTTTGCTTTGATAGTTTCCATAGCTGTACGGGTATAAGTCTGAGCCTCTTCCATAGTCATCATACCGCCTTTTTCCAAAGTACCTGCGATGAAACCAGCCATGAAGTTGTCTTTGCTGATAGTCTTGGTAGAGTCACCTGCGAACAATTCCTGGTTGATACCTTTCATCATCTGGTTGCTGATTTGCTGGCCGATTTGCAGACCTGCCATATATGCGATATCTTTCTTGCTAGTCTTGGTTGCACCTTCGTTCAAACCCTTGATGAAATCTGCCATATATGTAGTATCAACGTCTAGGCGACCTGTCAGATAGCCTTTCAGACCTTGAGTCTGAGCCATACCGATAGAATAAGACAGTGAGTCGAGGTCTGTTTTCAGATTTGCTTTAGGAGACTGAGCTGTACAAGAAGCAAGGCTTGCAGCAGCGGCGATTGCCATAAAAATACTAACTTTTTTCATTTTGCTTTGAAATTTTTTATTTATAATACTTCGAGTAATTCTACTTCAAATACAAGTGTGCTGTGAGGAGGAATCATTTCTCCGGCACCTCTTGCGCCATAACCAAGTTCTGACGGAATATACAGTTTCCATTTAGCACCTTCCGACATCAGTTGCAGTGCTTCCACCCATCCCGGGATTACCTGATTAACACCAAATACGGCAGGTTCGCCACGTTGGATAGAACTGTCGAACAGTGTGCCGTCAATCAGCGTACCTTCGTAGTGGCATCTCACCTGGTCGGTAGCCTGCGGCTTTTTACCTGTACCTTCGTTGATAACTTCGTATTGTAATCCACTGGGCAAAGTGATTATGCCTGCTCTTTTCTTGTTTTCTTCGAGGAAAGCTTTTCCCTGTTCGATGGCGACAGCGCCCATCTTGGCTTCCAATTCTTCGAAATACTTGTTTACTATTTCGCGGGCCTCCTGGTGGCTGATAGCCGTCTGGTTGCCTTCCAATACATCTTTGATAGCCTGTGCAAAGTCTTCTACTGAGAGATTTCCAATCCCCATACTTGATAAGTTTTGACCGATTCCCAGGCCAATAGCGTAACTGAATTTATCCATATAATGTTTTTTGTTGGCGATTGAAATGCATCACCTTCATAGTTTTAGCTTCCAATCAATTGCAAATTTATGAATCGCAAAAGTACGTGTTTTATTTGAATGATTTAGCATTTGGTATTTAAAAATTCTTATATCCGTGAAAGTTCCCTCCTTTTCTTTGGAGAATTTATTCTTTTGTTCCGGTGATTCTGCTTACATTTGTATATCTTAAAACGAACAGAAGGAGGAACAAATATGAAGAATCTGGTAATTTTGACGGGGGCAGGTATGAGTGCCGAGAGTGGAATCAGTACGTTCAGGGATGCAGGTGGTCTGTGGGACCGGTATCCGGTGGAGCAGGTCGCTACTCCGGAAGGATATCAACGGGATCCCGCATTGGTGATAAACTTTTATAATGAACGTCGGAAACAGTTATTGGATGTCGTGCCGAATCGCGGGCATGAACTGTTGGCAGAGCTGGAGAAGAACTTTAAAGTGACGGTGGTAACACAGAATATTGATAACTTGCACGAAAGAGCCGGGAGCAGTCATATTATTCATCTGCATGGAGAATTGACAAAAGTATGTTCCAGCCGTGACCCTTATAATCATCATTATATAAAGGAATTGAAGCCTGAAGAATATGAGGTGAAACTTGGAGACAAGGCAGGAGACGGGACGCAGTTGCGGCCTTTTATTGTATGGTTTGGTGAAGCGGTGCCCGAAATTGAGACAGCCATTCAATATGTGGAGGCAGCGGATATTTTCGTCATTATCGGAACTTCGCTCAACGTGTATCCTGCTGCGGGATTGCTTCATTATGTACCAGGAGGAGCAGAGGTGTATCTGATTGACCCGAAACCGGTGGATACACATACTTCCCGTCCGATACATGTGATTCAGAAAGGAGCTTCTGAAGGAGTGGCTGAGTTGAAACAGTTGTTGGGTGTCTGAGCCTTTTCCTGTTTTTATTCCAACTCAGTGGCAAAAATATGATTATTCCGGAGTGTTTCCGAAATTTCGAGTGCAGTAACGCCATTGCACTCGATTCTTAATATTTTCTCCCAGTCCTCAAAATCCACATTCCATTTGTTGATTTGAGGATATTGTGCCAGAAGTTTCCCGATGCGCTTGACATCACCTTTTTTGGTGATAGAAGTCCGAAAAATTAAAATCTTATTTTCCATGTGCTTTTAAAGTTTTATGTATGTGAGCGGAACTCACGAATGGTCACATTGAAATATTGTCTGAAGTTGCGGCTTAATAGTGAAAGGCTGCTAAAACCGCAAAGGCGGGCAACTTCGGTGGCAGAAAGTTCCTTGTTTCGTTTTAATAATAGTGCTGCTTTTTCAATCCGGGTGCGTTTGATATAATCCGTAGGTGTTTCTCCTGTCAGAAATGTAAAGACACGATGGAAGTGGAAAGGCGAAAAGCATGCAATGCCAGCCATTTTCTGCAATGATAACGGTTGGTCTATATTATTGTGGATATAGTCTGTGACTTTATTAATCCGTAACTTGTATTCTTGCCTATTTAGTTCTTTCGTTTCCATATCTTTTTGCAAAGTAAAGGATAATAAGTGCCGGAGAGTTGTCCTATCTTGCTAACTTCTCCGGCAGAATAGTAATTATCTTTTTTGTCCTATATAGAATACATAGCCATAGTATTCTTTATACTTATAATATAGACTCTGTTCGTACCGTTGTCCTGCAATGAGGTCTGCGGCTGCGGCGTTGCCCGAATATTCTTTCAGAAAAGCTTCCTGAGCCGTGAACTGGGGAGCATAGAAGTGTTCTATCCAACAGTTTTCCGGTAAAATGAAATGAGCTGTCAGCGTATATCCGGCTTTCTCCATTTGTACTATTTTATTCGGAATCGTATCGATTTCCGGATAATTAGCCATCCAGAAGTTTTCTATCTCAGTGGGACGTTCCGGAGTAAACCAGGATGCTTCCGTTACAGCAATGAATCCGTCTTTTTTCAGAAATCTGCTCCATTCATTCATGCCACGTTCGAATCCTATATTATAGATAGCGCCTTCTGACCAGATTAAATCAAGTTCTTCATCTTGAAACGGCAGATTATCCATTGAACCGACAACGCCTTTTACTCTGTCTTCGCAATGTAATTCAACTGCGTTTCTGTTGAATATCTCAATAAAATCGGGAAAAAGGTCGATACCTGTAATCTGTCCTTTTGTATAGTTGGCCAAAGCCATTGTCTGCCCGCCTGTACCACAACCGATATCGGCTATTCTGGCCTCGTCTGACAGTTCGTGAATGAAACTTACGGCTTTTTGTGTGACTTCCGGGCTTCCGGGACCTTGACGTTCTAACAACTTGAAGTAATTACATATCATTGTGAAATCGAAATCGTGGATTGACTTTAATTCGTTACTCATTGTTTTTTTAATGTTTTAGGTGTATGGCAGATGAAGGCATGCAATGATGCTTACGAGTATTTGGCCATACAAATTGTTTTAAAATTCAGATATAAAAGATAACTCCGGCATGAATTTGCCAGAAAACATAAGGGATAATCTGTAATGAGAGGAAGGCTTACAGATTATTTACAGAACGGAATCCTTACGATATGAAAATGAGTTAAACATCCAATTTTTCTTTTTTAGTTCGTGGCAAAGATATGTTTTTAGTGATAAAATCCAATGAGTTATTTGAAGAATAATGTTGAATATGTGCATTTTAGCAAGAATCGTCAAATGTGTATTTAAAGGATTAGTGGAATAAATGCCATAAAAAGACTATGTATTGAAATAATAATTAAGTATTATTTGTATTTTTGTAGTCGATAATCTAATTATATAATACATGAAAAGAAACGTTATCTTTCTCTTGGGTATTTTAGGTATTATAATGGTGGATGCTAAAAACCATTACTTTAAACATCTGGGAGTTTCTGATGGATTATCTCAGGTATGTATTTTTTCCATCTATCAGGATGAACTAGGAGCAGTATGGTTAGGCACCTCGGAGGGGTTAAACAGATATAATGGTAAGGATGTAAGAATATTCCGTCCATCACAGGGGAATGATGGCTTGACGAATAATGAAATCAATAAACTTTGTGGAGACAGAAACGGAAGGATATATATACGTTCGGGAAATGATCTTATAAAGTTTGAACTTTATAAAGAACGGTTTACTTGTTTGCGCCGGAATGATGTGAGAGACCTTTTCTGTAAAGAAGATACCTTATGGGTAAGTTGCAACTCCGGTATCTATTATTATACAACTGAAAATTCGGATTTAACTTTTGTCACTCAGTTGCAAGAAGGTGTAGGTTCGGGAGGAATGATATATGTCGATGACAGTTTGATATGGGTTGCTACCGATCGTGTAGTTGCTATTTCACGCAAAAATCCGAGCCAGCAAAAAATATTAGCTTCCTTGGATAGAGGAAGCCAATGTATTTCAGGAGATAGTGCCGGTAATATTTGGTTAGGAACTTGGAATGGATTATATAGAATTTCCGCTGGTAGTAGAGAATTGACTCATTATACGAATACGTCAGATAAAGACGAATTGTCTGACAATCAGATTCGATGTGTATTGGAAGATGATTTTAAACGTACGTGGGTAGGGACTTTTCGTGGGCTTGATTGTTATGATCCCGTAACTGATAAGTGGGAACATTATACTCGTTATGGTGATTCTCCGAATACGTTGAGTCATCATTCTGTCTTGTCTCTCCATAAAGACATGCAAGGTAACATTTGGGTCGGGACATATTATGGAGGCGTGAATGTTTTTAATCCTAATAAAGCCAGTAATCATTTTTACTATGCTGAGCCATTACAGGAAGACTGTCTGAGTTTTCCTGTTGTTGGAAAGATGACGGAGGACGATAGAGGAAAATTGTGGATATGTACAGAAGGTGGGGGCTTGAATTGTTATCATCCGGATAGTGGAATTTTTGCTCGATATCAACATCGTAAGGGGGATATAACCAGCGTAGGTAGTAATAATTTAAAGTCAATTTTTTATCGGAAGGAGAACGGGCGCTTGTATGTCGGTACTCACTTCGGAGGGCTGTTTATATTTGATACAAAATCAAATAAAGGGCATACTCTCCATCATATAAAAGGGGATTCTACGTCTTTGCCGCATGAGATTGTGAATGATATTCAAGAGTATAAGGGTGGTCTTGCGTTGTTAACACAAGGCGGTCCTGTCTTTATGGATCCGGTGACTGAGAAGTTCTCACCACTCTCTGATGATATGAACATTCGGAAACTGGTGAGTAAAAAATTTGCTTTTGAAACATTCCTGATTGATAGTCGGCAACGTATGTGGTTGGCTTCGGCTACCGGAGGAGTTATTTGTGTGGATTTGCCTTCATCTAAAGTAACTGAGTATGCGATGGATACCGATAATCCTTCTGCGATAGGGAGATTTAAAGTAGTTCATATCTTTGAAGACAGTAAAGGTGTCATCTACTTTTGTACGATAGGATCGGGCGTATTCGAATATCAGGAAAAGGAGCGCTCGTTTAAGTCTTATAGTACCTTTAATCAATGTCTGCCAAGTGATTATTGTTATTATATTTGCGAATCTGTTGAAGAACATCGTTTGTTTATCCTTCATGGAAAGGGACTTTCTATTTTTAATAGTGAAAAAGGAGAAGTAGAAAATACTTATCATTTGTTTAATCAGACATATAGTCAAGGTTCAGCTTTATATTTGGATAAAGATGGAACTCTTTTTATTAGTGGCACGAATGGTTTGGCTTTGTTTCAAAGACAATCTTTGTATGCTCTACCTTCTAAGAATCTTTTGAATTTTGATAAGTTGTTTATTTTCAATGACGAGATTTGTCCTAATGATCAGTCTGGTATTCTGACTGATATATTGGCAAAGACATCGGATATTTATTTGAACTATAAACAGAACAATATAACAGTTGAGTTTGCCTCCTTTAATTACAATAATGATCGTAACCGTGTATTTGAGTATTGTTTGGTGGGCTTTGATAAAGTCTGGACTCAAACTTCCGGCACAACAATAACTTATACGAACTTATCTCCCGGTGACTATACGCTTAAAGCCCGTCCGTTGGCTGGTAGAGAAGGCCCGAATGAGGAGGTTTGTTTGAATATACATGTTTCTGCTCCTTTTTATGCGACTTTTTGGGCATATCTTTTCTATTTCTTATGTTTACTTGGATTGATGATTGCGTTTATTCGTTTTAAAACCCGTCAGGCCGCCTTGAAATCCTCTTTAGAGTTTGAAAGAAAGGAAAAAGAACGGATAGAAGAACTGAATCAGATAAAATTACGTTTCTTTACCAATATATCTCACGAATTCCGTACTCCATTGACACTTATTCTCGGTCAGATTGAAGTGCTGATGCAGATGGATTTAGGTACGACTATTTATAACCGTATTCTTCGCATATATAAGAATGCCTGGCATATGCGAAATTTGATATCGGAGTTACTTGACTTCCGTAAACAGGAGCAAGGCTATCTGAAACTTAAAGTTGAAGAGCAGAATCTGGTTACTTTTACCCGACAGATTTATATGTGCTTTTATGAGTACGCACAGAAAAAAGAAATCACTTATCGTTTTGATAGTGTTGAAGAGACTATTTCGGTTTGGTTTGATTCAAAACAACTACAGAAAGTAATATTTAATTTATTGTCAAATGCTTTTAAGTATACACCTAATAAAGGTAGTATAACAGTTGAGGTCAGAAAGATTGCTTCTCAAGCAGTGGTATCGGTGTGTGACACAGGAGCCGGTATTCCGGCAGAGCATATCTCGAAGATTTTTGAAAGGTTCTATCAGACAGATAATTTATCTTCTTCTTTCACATTGGGAACGGGGATAGGATTGGCGTTAGCAAAGGGAATAATGAATATGCATCATGGAAAGATTGATGTAGAAAGTACTGTAGGGAAAGGTACTAAGTTTACATTATTTCTTCCTTTAGGCAATCGCCATTTTAGTGATGAAGAGATGGCTGCTACGGAAGGGCGGGAATCTGTAGTTATCTCAGAAACAGTTCCTGTGCTTCCTTTCGAGCAAATAGTGGATGTAGAAGGGAAGGAAGAGAGAACGGTTGCGCAAGAGGATGCGAAGGATGAAGATAAGCCAGTCATTCTTTTGGTGGATGACAGTGAAGAGCTGTTGTCTATGTTGGAAGACTTGTTTTTACCAATATATAAGGTCTATATTGCACGTAATGGACGTGAAGGGTTGGAAATGGCGAGGCAAATACAACCGGATTTGATAATAAGCGATGTGATGATGCCGGAAATGTCAGGAAAAGAATTATGCTATAAGATTAAAACCAATGTGGAACTTTCTCATATTTCTGTGATTTTATTAACGGCTCAGACTTCTGTCGAGTATGTTGTGGAGGGATTGATGTTTGGTGCAGATGATTATGTGACGAAGCCATTTAATGTAAAGGTATTATTAGCCCGTTGTAATAATCTCATAAAGAACAAGAAGCGCCTGATTGCTCATTATACAGGTAAAACTGTAACAGAGTCTCCTGTGCCGGAGGCTATTAATGAACGTGATAAGGAATTGCTGGCAAAATGTGTCAGTATTATAAAAGAGAATTTTGAAAATCAGGAATTTGATGTTACGGCGCTTGCTTCTGAACTTTGTATGGGGCGCAGTAAACTGTATATGCAGTTCAAACAGATAACTGGATTAACTCCGAATGAGTTTATTTTAAAAGTAAAGTTGGATGAAGCTATGTTCTTGTTAAATAACCATTCGGAGCTTAATATTTCAGAGATTTCTGTCCGGTTAGGCTTTTCTTCACCTCGTTATTTTAGCAAATCTTTCAAAGCATTTTTCGGAGTTGCTCCACAAGCAGTGCGGAACAAGAGGGGCGAATAGATTATCTGTGTGCTTTATGTGTGTGGATTGTTTCCTTATACGGACACGCACATTTCCCTCTATGGACATGTTGGTGTCCATAGAGAGATACGGTTGCTTTTATATAGGGATATTTCTGTATCTATAGTTGAGAACAGATGGAAGCTGTGATAATCTGATTCCTATATGTATAGTGTTAGTCTGTTATCGGTTTGATTACATTTTCAGGAATAGTGAGTTGTATCTTCTTTTGATTTCTGAAAAGAAGGATTTGAATAGGCTTGTCAGTGCCTGCTTGCCGGATGGCGACTTTCAGTTGGGCAAGGTTGTTGATTTCTTGCCGGTTGAATCCGAGGATAACGTCGTTTGCATAAACGTAATCTCTTAAAGGATTGCCCATTACGCGGACGGAAATGACGTATACTCCTCGTTCAGAATCCATTCCTGTGGCGGAACGTTCTCCTAGTGTCTCTAGGTTTTTGAGGGATAGTCCTGACCATTCAAATATGGCCGATGCTTCTGTCTTTCCTTGCAGGACAGAAGGATAAGGAAATGACGGACGTTGTGTCAGTGCTTGTAGTTGGGGTGAAATAACTCCGAATCTGTCCATTTCGAAATTTCGGAACCCGCACAATGAACTAATTTGAGCTATTTGGTCGATTTTGAAATTTCCTTTGGCGGGATTATGAAACGTGATGGGGCAGACTATAGAATGCTTGTCCGTGCCGTTCTTTCGGGCGGTTGTGTAAGCTATGCTGTCGGTGAACAGATTATAGTCGATTTCCGTTCCCCAATGGGAGATACCAATTGGACGGTATGGCTCCATGACAATGTTGCGTACGAAAACGTCACCGCTGTTCTTGAACCAAACGTGGGGATGAAAGGTGCAGTTTATCATAATATTATTCTCAACTGTGCGGTGAAATCCCTCCCGTAACTTTATACCACCGTTTAAACATAGATTATTGTAAATATGGTAGTTACTTGAACCGTCATCGAGGTCGATGTCCCAACCACGGTCACATCTGAAACGGTTGTTGCGGATGATGGTGGCAGAGGCGGCGTCGGCGAGAACCAGTTCAGGATTGTTTGTTACCAGTTGACTCATTTCGCGGTAGGATGATCGCCAGAAACGGTCACGTCCCCACGAATTGAATGCTCCGTGGTCGCCCGTCTCCATCACAGTGTCGAACACGTCATTGTATTCTATAATGTGTCCGCCCCATGTCCCCTCACTGATATTTATACCGGCGCGCGGAGTGTGGTAAATACTGTTGTGACTGACGGTAATGCAGTGGCACATTGAAAGTTCGATTCCGGCGGTTTGCTTCTCGAAAAGTCCGATGTGGTGAATCAAGTTGTCATACGCCATGCAGTTGGTAGGGAAGTCGTTGTTCAGAGCACCGGGGATGGAGTCTAGTTCGGAGATTGGAACCGCTTTGCTATACTCGAAACTTGGCGAACGAACTGCTGACGGATTGCCAACAAAGCAAATGGCACTGGCGCCAATCTCTGAGAAATGGCAACCCGATACGGACGAATTTTGGTTGTAGTTGGAGAACATGAGTGCATTCCCTCCTACATGATGGATATGGCAGTTCTTGATTATGCAATTCTCGGTGCCTTCTAACAGAAGGGCAGCCCCGCGATATATTCGCCAGTCTGAGCGAAGGAGAGGTTCGTACTGCTCCATAAAAGTGCGCACTGTTTGGGTGAGCTCTATATCTTGAATAATGATGTTGCGGACAGGTGATGATGAATTGCCTCGAAATTCAATCAGATGTTTTAATTGTGGTGTCTCGAATATGGCTTTGTTGATATCTTCACCGCAGACTGGATAGTAATAGAGCATGGATTCTTGTGGCGAATAGTACCATTCTCCTGGAGCGTCCAGTTCCTCAAAAATGTTTTCCACCATTTGGTTTTGTGGATGTAGTCCGGATTGGCGATTGTTCTGCCATCCTCCTTCCAACTTTAGTTTGCCGGTTGGTTGCTCTATTCCGGTGATTCGGAAATGAAAATCGCCCCAGTCATGCGAATGCATTGCATGTAAATACCCTCCAGCAGGATTTTTCCATTTTTTGGTTCGCTGCGGAGAGGTAGCATCTGCTGAAGTGCCGTTGAAACGTATGGCTGTAGATTCGAAATTCGGAAAGCGTGCCATAGGGCGGATATTACCGTTCACCAGCAGCATGTCCATGATGAAGGGGTGGGGTAGAGTAGCTTTCATAATACCGTTTGTATGAGGCTGCCAGTCTAGTTTTTGCTGGATGCCGCTACTGAGGATTACTTTTTCGTCGGGGTAAGCGCGAAGGATGAGTTGTTTTCGGACTCCGCCATCTGCTGGAGTGAAAACCAAAGGGTGAGTCAGAATATATTTGCCTTCTCGCAAATAGACGGTCACTGTCCCTTTCTTGTTACAGCGCGCTTTTTCCAGTGCTTTCGTGATGCTTTTGAAGGGTGAACGTATACTGCCATCTCCAGAATCTTTTCCATTAACGGATACAAAATAGTTCGTTTGTGAAAGCAATGTTGCATATGGATTGCCGAAGCAGAACAGAATGATGAGACAGAAGCGATGAATCATTTTAGACATGGTGCAATAAGTATGTATATCAGTACTGAATAAAATTAGGCACGAATTACATGTTTTTACGGTTCTGATTGATAAAACCGTGTGTCACGTGTAATCCGTGCCTAAGTATACAAAAAAGATTTAAAAGATGTCCCTTTTCTTTTTAGGTCAGAAGAATCATAGTTTTATTTCTTACCTACGTTGAATTCTCCTATTTGCATGGAACTGCCAGATGTCGAACCGCCTGCGATGTCACTCCATTTCACCAGTTTTACTTTGATATACCTGTATGTGGATTCCGGGATTTCTATTTTTATTTCATCTGTATTGTTGGCATGAGGAATATCAATATTCGACTGTATTTCCGTAAAGTCCTTACCATTGTTGCTTCCTTCGATAGAAATGCCCCATACTCTCAGATAATCGTAACTGTTGCCGGCTCTGTGTGCCCAAGTGAAATAATTGAAGCTTTGCTCTATTCCCATGTCAACCACAAAATATAACTGATGGTCTGCAGGTGTAGTGGAACCACTGTATGATTTGCCGGGTTTTACCAATGACAAGAAAGTGCTAGCATCTCCATCGAACATATCTTCAGGTTTGCCTGTTGAGCCATCCACTACATATCCGTTTCCGTTGCTGTATTTAATAGATGTTTCCACGCTCCATCCGTCGCGTATGAAAGGTTCTGTTCCGCTACCGATGATTTTCAGGTCTGCCGTTACTCCGCTACCGTCCGTAGCTGCTACTTTGATAGTAGCTGTTCCTTCCTTTTCTATTTTCAATATACCGTTTTCTATGGAAACAATGTCTTTGTCACCTTCTACTGTATAGTTCAGTGTTTTGTTTCCTGCGTTTGCAGGCATTACTTCAATCAATGATGTGAGGTTGAATACTTGCCCTAGTCCGATAGTTTGGTTATGCAAAGAAGCCGGTAGTCTGATTTCGCTTACCTTAGCGGCAGGAGCGGCTGCTTGTGTGACGGGGAGTTCCAAACGGTGTGCTCCGTCATAAATCAGCGTAACAATGCTGTTTCTTTCTTGAGTGACGGTTGATTCTGTGATTCTCAGATTAACGGTGGTGTTCTCAATGGAAGCACGAATCCAGTTGGATTCGCTGATGATGTAGACACGCTCGGGATTAATTTCTGCCGAAACAGTAAAGTCACGAGTCAATAAACCGCCTTCATAGCCGATGGTGAAGCCTTCGTTGGGAATATTAATCCAATTGTCCGGCACAATTGTCGTATCGTCATCATTACTGCAGGAAGATAGGAATGTACACAAGATGCACATGAGAAAAAATACATTGTTTTGTATAAAGTTTCTTATATGTTTCATAACAGTTCTATTTAAATTGTATACGTATTTCGATTAATAGTTGTTTAAGTTGTTTTCTGTAATCAGGTGCAAGTTCGCGGGAGCCAGTTCGTATCCTTTCCCATTAATTTCCGCTTTCAATGCATCAATTTGCTTTTGGGTGATAGTGAACTTTTTGTTTCCGTAGTCATTCAGCTCGGTATCTACGGGAGTCAGGAATCCCCATTTCTCGAAAAAATCCAGCAGGTTTATTTTGGAAATGGCACATGCCTGCCGGACGAAGTCAAGTTGGTTAAGCCCCTGGTTTTCACCTTTGTCACTCGGACTTTCGTGTGTGCGGAAGTATTCGTAGAGGTCATAATAGAAGTCGGATTCGTAACGCACGTTATGCATATAGAGCTTAAGTTGCCAAAAGGGTACAAGTTGTGTTTCTCTGACTATGTCCGCTACTCCCGGCAGGCTGTGTGCACGTTTGCCGTCGACAATGAATGCGATGGCTGCTTCATAGATATTTTCGAATGAACCACTGATGGCTTGTCCGTTTTCATCTTTGGGGGTGCAAGAGTCTACAAGTAGTTTGCATGGTTTGCCGAAGGAGGTCTGTACATAGAGCGAGTGGATGTTGTTAGTCACTTCGGTGGTTCCCGACCATTTGATGCCAGGACGTGTTTGGTTGCAGTGTCCCACTTCATGTGCAGGTCCCCAACAACGGTCGGCAAAGCGGTCGGGGTTGCAGAATGGTTCTGCATAGTAGTCGCTGGCGTTGTACACAGTGCGATAGTCGGTAGCATTCGGACTTTTTGTTTTGTAGTCAATGCAGAAATGCATACGGTTGTTAAACATCCGGTTGTATTTGACAAGCCCCATGAATTCCTCTTCCAAATAAACCAGCCGATCGCAGTTTTCGATAGTTCGGGTGATTTCTGTATTGTATTTCTTGAAATCGGATACTCTCCAGGTGATGTGCGAGTATTTGCCCAATACGTCAATGTCTTGATATGTGGCGTTATCGCGAATCGTTGCCCAATCACTTTCCTTGTGTTTGGCGATGTCGAAATAACCGTTCACCCTAGCCATGGCAAAATGTATCTGTACAGTTTTTTCTTCCACCAGTTTGCGGACAGCCTCGTCGGCTTCGTCGAGCGTGAGGGGAATAGCATCGTTTACATGGTTTAGCACGTAGATCAGACCTCCTACTTCGGCAGTGATTTCATTGTATCCCTCTTCTAAGTCGTACGTTTTGAAGTTATTGTATCCTCCATTCAAATCTTGGATAATGAGGGAAATCTTTCCTCCTTTGTAGATTTTTCCGACCATGATAGCTAGCTTCTCTCCGCTTTTGGCATAGATGCCAGTGGGATTGTCGCGGAGACTGTATTTCCCGGTCTTGTTTGCTGCTGCCATTATCGACGGGTGCTGATAGGGGCGGTAGTTTGCCAAGCGGTAGGATGAATTGTAGTCTCCGTTCAGCAACGCAAGTCCCAGTTCTTTCAGGTATTGGTTGGGAATCTGCTTGATTTGTTTTTCCGTTACGCCTGATTTTAGTTGCGTACACATTGCGTCTGCAAATATTGAATATGGATCAAACTTATGCGTACTGGCTTCGAAGAATTCCATTTCCGCACAACTTACCCTGTCTTCGTAGGCCTTGTTGATGACAAAGCGTACTTTCTTTACATTGGCTATACCGTTGGGTAGTCTCATGGTAAAGGGAGTATGTACTCCGTTGCCCCTTTCGTAGTTACCTACTTCGGTAAACTCATCCGGACGGTCTGAAGTTGATACTTCTACCGAGAATTTGTCGAATGAGCCCCATTTGTTACCCGAGTCTGTGCGAGGAGTATATACAATACTGTTCAGCGTGCTGCCTTCTTCCAGTTCGTATGTGATGTAGAAAGGGTAGGATACAGCTCCGAATTTGGAGTTGAAATAAGTTTTCTTGTTTCCATCCCATGTCATGTTCAGTGTCAACGGATTTCCGTCGCTGTCCTTAGATGTTGCCTCTTCCGATGTGGCTTCTCCCCTCACTACTTTGATTGGTTTGTCGGCAGAGGCAGGAGCAGCATCCTGCGTCACATTAATTGTACATTTCTGTGTGCCATAGGCGAGTGTCAGCGTTGTAGAGCGCTTTTGTTCCCGGTATGAATATTCTGCCAGTAGGATAAGCCTGGAGTTTTCGAAGGTGGCGGTGAGCCATTCGTTTCCGTCGTTGCTGAAAGAACAAGACACTAGTGAGAGGTCTATCTCTTTGTCAAGTGTGAAGCTGCGTTTTTCTGTGCCACCTTCGTAGGTGAAGTTGACTGCTTCTGTCGAGATATTAATCCAGTTGGCGGGCAAAAAAATCTCGTCATCCTTTTCGTTGCTACTGCATCCGGCGAGAGAGAAAGAATACAAGACAGATAGCAGGAACAGGACGGCAGAGGCAAAGCAGTGTTTCTTATGTCTTTTTATATATTTCATAGTAATTCATTTGATTTAATTGCTCGTTGCAAGTAAAAGCAAAGGGGAAATGCCCCCTTGCTTTCAATTTCTCAAAACAATCAATTTTACCATAATGGATTTTGTACGAAGAATTTACTCTTCTGTACTTCATTGTATGGTACCGGATATAACAACATAGCACGGTTCCATGCTCTGGTTTCGATATTCACCCGATTGTAGAACGAACCGGCACCTATGCGGTTTGCCTTAGGCGATTGCATGTCCATGCCTGTACGGAACAATTGCTGGTCGCGTTTGTTGTTGGCATCGTCTGCTGTCATCCAACGGCGTATGTCGAAGTAACGTTGTCCTTCGCAGAATAACTCTACCTGGCGTTCTCTTTGTATTGCCCAGCGTTGTTTTTCCTGGTCGCCGATAATGTTCTTTTTACCTTCATTTGCAAGTTCTTGATAGCCGGGGATACCAGCTCTTTTGCGAACCTTGTCGAGGTAAGTGATAATTTTCGTATCGCTTGGATCGATTTCGTTGCAAACTTCGGCATAATACAGATAGAAATCGGCAAGACGGAGTAAAATAGACGGGCGAGACCATTGCTTTACTACAGCAGGTCTGTTTTTACCCGAATCAGCCGCACGGGTGTAATACTGCAAACTGCGGTATTTGAATTTGTAGAGCATGTATCCAGTATATGGATTTTCCGCTTTCGAACGGTCGTTGCCTTCTCCTTTGGCAAATCCTACTGTATAGCTGGCTTTGTTTTGCGGCTGAACATGCCAACTTTTGCCTTCATAAGTGACTGCTGCATAGAAACGAGGTTCTCTGTTGTGATACATGTTGTAGATGTCTTTGTCGGTGCGTTGGTCTTCATTACATACGTTTTTCCAGTCGCCGAATCCATCTTCCTTGTATCCACTGCCTTGGTCGTCTATTTCAAGCCCGTTGTCCATAAAGAAGGCATCTACACTTTCCTGGAATACTCCCACGTTGCCGAATGAGTTGCTTGAATACAAATCTCGAGGATTGGTACGTGGTTCCATGTTTGTAGTGACACTGTAATAATGATTGTATGGTCCTGCCCAAATGATTTCATCCGTATAATACTGGTAAAGTTCATAAACGGACAAGTTGGCATCACCTGTTTTCGATTCGTACAATGCATATCCTTTTTCTTCAGCGAAGTTCAGGAAATCTTCCAGTCTTCTCTTGGCAATTTTCCATTTTTCCGGGTCATAGTCGGGGAATAAACGTTCACCATCATGGTTTGTCAAGTTCAGTGCTTCCGTATATTTTCCGTTAAACAAAGGAGAAGCTGCATACACCCACAATTTTGCTCTCAGTGCCAGTGCGGTGGCTTTTGTTGGCCGTACCATTTCTGCTAGATTGTATTTGTCGTTGTTGTGGTCTGTGTGGTCTGTCGGAGTCGCGTTGAATGTTGTTTCGGGCAGATAGCCGGAATTAATTACTTCTTCCAGTAGTTGATCGATATGGTTCACTAGTTTGTCTATCGGAGCACGTGCATAGTCTATCTGGTTCTGGTCTTCCGGATCGGCAATTTCCGTAATGATAGGCACTGGACCGTACAATTCGAACAAAGAGAAATAACTGTATGCAATCAGGAATTTGGCTTCCGCTTTCATTCTGTTCACATCTTCTTCTGAGAGATAATCAACGCCGCTACTTACATTCGGGTCACCCAATGGTTTGGCGTTTTCCAAGAATATCATAGCTTGGCGAATGTAAATGTAGCATCTCCACCAGCGATGGAATGGTGCCGAGTTGGACGTAAACCCATTGGGTAATGCTGTATATGCAGAGCCCTGACGTGCAGTGATTTCACCGGCTAGTAAGTTCCAACCACCCGTGAAAGCACCAGTACTGGAGTTGACTCCCAATCCCATTTCAGAATAATCGGAGATGACGTTGAAGGTGTTCTTATGCCATCTTTCCATATAACCTTTATTATTGAATACAGCTTCTTTATCGATTACGTCTGCTAGTTCTTTTGATACATCCAAATAGTCCGAACATGAAGAAAAACAGCTTATTAAACCGCAGCCAATTAGTGAATATAGTATATTTTTAATTTTCATAATTCTATCTTTGATTTTAATTAAAATGCAACTTCAAGTCCCATAGTCCAAGTTCCACAAATCGGATATTTGGAGCCTGATGAACTGTTTCCTAATTCCGGGTCCCACATCTTGACATGATCCCATACTGCCAGATTGGTTCCCTGTATGTAAATTCTTAGGTTTGACATTCTAAGTTTTTGAATCAGTTTCTTGTCAAATTGATACCCTACCTCCACGTTCTTCAGACGCAAGAAGCTGGCGTCGCGATACCACCATGTGCTTGCTTCGTTGTTGTGAGTAAAACGGTTGGCGTGTGTACGTGGATACATGACATTTTGGTTGAAGGGATCGGCTGCTGTCCATCGGTTCATGGCCTCCGCACGTGCAGAAGAACTGTCGACTCCATTATAGAACGGAATGAAGTTGGATGTCTTTGCCAGCAGGTTGGTAGACGCTTTTGCCACTCCCTGGAAGAAGATGCCGGCAAAGAAACCTTTGTAGTCGATATTCAGACCGAAACCGTAAACAATCTGAGGGTTGTTAGGGTATAACCCGTTTCTGTAACTCATATCGTTGGCATCGATTGAACCGTCATTGTTCATATCCTTGTATTTGATATCACCGGGAGCCACGTTGGCGGCAGGTTTGGGAAGTCCTTCCTTCAGTGTGTAGGTATATCCGCCTTGTCCGTTTGAAGTGATATAGAAATCATTGGGCGTATACAATCTTTCAGCGACGTATACTTTCGGTTGACCGATTGGATTGCCTGTATAGTACATATAGTCTTCTACCTGTTCGATTTCATCATACTCTGTGATTTTGTTTTTGGCGTATGTGAAGTTACCTCTGGCGGACAGATTCAGTTTACCGATACTTTGTTTCAGAATGACGCTACCGTCAAATCCTTTGTTGGACGTCTTACCGTAATTTTGGTAAGGATTCTCACGATAACCCAATACGGTAGGGATAGTCTTGCGTTGTAACAGGATTTGTTCGCGGGTGTTGGAGAAATAGTCCACGGAGATATCTACACGACCACGGAAAAGTCCTAAGTCGATACCATAGTTCGACTTGTACTCTTTTTCCCAAGTCAATGAAGGAGCGGCAAATAAATCTTCAACGATACCGTTCTTGGAAGGACCGTCTTTACCTCCACTTGTTCCTAACGTCATGCCGTAGTCATAGCCTAAATCGCCTGTGCTCAGTTGTTCGCGATAAGCGAAACGGTCACCACTAATTGCATCATTACCCGTGACACCGTATGAAGCTCTCAGTTTTAGCTTACTGATGATGTTCTCGATATTGTTCTTCTGCATAAATTTCTCATGGCTGATATACCAAGCACCACCGATGGCGGGGAAAATACCCCAACGATGTCCTGCTGAGAAGTTTTCACTACCGGATGCACCGAAACTGGCTTCCAGCATATAACGACTGTCGTAGCCATAAGATGCACGACCTACCACGTTCTGTTTCCTGTAAGGCAACGCGGTACCCATATATTGAGTTTCTTTTTGGTTATAAAGAATCATACCGGTAAGGTCGTGTTTTTGAACAAATGTACGTTTATAGTTTAATGACCCCTCAATATAGATTTTTTTCTTTCCGCCAGTTCCGGTTACTGACATATCACCAAGTTTACTACCTTCATTGACAGTTACAAATTTCAGCGAGTTGTCTTCGTTACGTCCGGTTGCAAAGACTGTACGGGCTGTTTTTGAACGTAATGATACAGAATAAAAATCAGCATCAAAACTGACACTTCCTTTTATAGACAACCCGTTGGTAATGAAATCGAGTTTCTGCTCCAAGGTTACTTTGCTTTGGAAAGATGCATCCCATCTTTTGGAGTATCCAGTGTGGTTCAACAGATTGTACGGATTGTAACGGTTGGCGGCAGCTCCTTGCGGGTCGGCAAGCGAGCCGTCGGAATAGTGCATCGGAACCAGGTGTGTCGGGAATAGTGTGATAGCGCTGAAGATACCGTCGGAACTATAGTTCGGGTTGTTTTTCTTTTTATACTGTCCGCTCATATCTACAGACAACTTGGTTGTAGGGGTGATGTCCATATCTACGTTAGAGCGTAGGTTGTATCTTTGCAGTCCGATATTTGCATCATATTCTTCGACTGTATTTGATTTGAATATACCATCTTCTGAATAGTATGCTCCCGAAACAAAGAATCTGGTTTTTTCCGAACCACCTCTAAAATTGATAGTATACCGTTGGTTGTGCGTATGTTTTGCCAATAAGTCTGTCCAGTCTACATTGGGATACAGGTCGCGGTCTGCTCCAGTGCGGTATTTCTCAAGAATATCTTGCGAATAACTACCGTTATATTCGTTAAGAAGACCGGGATTTCCTGCTTCGTTCCATTCTCCTTCGTTGTAGAGGGATAGATAATTATATGCATCCAGTAGCTCCGGCATACGGGTTGGAGTAACAACACTGTATTGAGCGTTGAAACTTACCTTGGTTTTTTGGGCAACACCACGTTTGGAGGTAATCAATACAACACCGTTGGCACCTTCCGCCCCATATACAGCAGTAGCGGCAGCGTCTTTCAGAACAGAAAAAGATTCGATTTCATCTACGTCGATGTCGTTCATATCACGTGGCACTCCGTCGACCAATACTAACGGGTTTGTTCCTCCGGCATATGAGCTTTGACCGCGAATCCAGAATGCTGCGTCATCATTGCCGGGTTCTCCACTGCGTTGGATGGCAATAACACCTGCTATCTGTCCTGAAATAGAATTTACCAGACTTCGGGTTGGTATGGCAATATCTGCGGGTTTCAGTGAATTGACTGATGCTACCACACTTTCTTTTTTCTGTTGTCCGTAACCGACAACTACAACATCGTCCAGATTGATGTTAGACTCTGCCAGTGTAACATTTATGACATTTTCTTTTTTTACTTTCTGGTCTATGCTCTTGTAACCGATATACCGGAACTCAAGTGTTTCGCCTTCTTTCGCTTGAATAGAATATTTACCGTCCATGTCAGTCAGTGCACCATTAATCGTTCCTTTTACCAATACGGTGGCTCCGATTATCGGTTCTCCCGTTTCATCTTTGACAATACCGGTGATATTCTTATTTTTTCCTTTTTTCACGATTTCCACTTCTTTGGGTGACAGAATAATCTGTTGTTTCTGAAAGCGGAATGAAATATTGGTTGGCTCAAACATTTTACGTAATGCTAAACGGATTTCTTCATTTTGTGCAACCAAACTGACTTGTTGTTTGATATCCGTTTCTGTCACGTCATATGAGAAGGTGTATTTGGAGGCTTTTTCAATTTGCTCCATTGCATCTTTTAATGCGATATTCTGAAAAGAAATACTAATCTTTTCTGTGCCGCTTTGCGCTGCTATTCCTAAGGCAAAGAGGGTAAAAAACGCGAATAAAAATATTTTTTTGAATTTCATAAATTATTTAGATGTATTAAATTTTAAGTGTTAAAAATAAAAGATTTCAATTAGTGTGTTTCTACTTCATAGGCATTGATTTTTATGAGTTAATATTATATGTTATTTATTTTTCTTTCATGGTTACCATCCGGCATGTTCATGCTTGTTTTCGCGTGAATCTGCGTTTCTTTTCTTTTCACCAGTGTAGTTCCATCTAATTTCATCGGTATATTCTTTTCCGTTGTGTGTCGTGACGGCTTTGATTATGTTTTCTCCTTGTCGTAATGTGACGTTGTCAAAAATATAATGTACGTTGGTATATCCATTGCGGATATTGGTTAGTCTCTGTCCATTGAGGTATACTTCCGGAGTTCCGATATTAGAATATACAGTCACAGAAGTTTGCTTCCGTTCACGATCCGTATTCCGGCGTTGAGTCAGGTATAATACAGGCTCTTCGCTCCAGTTGGCTTTATACCAGTAGTAAGAGTCCTTCTTGGTTTTCCGGTCAAAAGTTATCAGTCCTTTCAAATTACGGGCAGGCACACCACCACGCTCCCACATTGGTACACCAAAGTCAAACATATTCCAAAGATAAGAGGCAATGATATAAGGATGTTTCGAAATAATACTCCATTGATATTCATGAGTCTTAGTTTGAAACGTTTCCGGATAAAAAGGTTTTCCCCAGTTCAACGCATCACCAAGATATTCAGTTTGATGTTCTAGATTAGCGTCCGCACCATATTCAGTCAACATTAGCTTCTGCCACGGATATTTCTCTTCCAACCCTTTCACCCATGGTTCAATATCTTGCAGTTTCTTCTCATACCACCCGAAATACCGGTTCATCCCTTGAATATCCGCATTTTGGTTCACTGCGTGCTCAGTATGCCCGAATCCGTTGACAGCTACTGTATAGCGATCCGGATCCTCCGTCTTGGCAAGATTATGAAGTGTCTGCGTCAGCCCGGCCGTATATTCATGAGGCTGATATACCTCATTATGTAATCCCCATACATAAATAGAAGGGTGATTAAAACTCTGACGAATCAACTCACGGAGTTGAGACTGTGCATTTTCCGCTTCATATCCCGTCACACGATTTACAAAAGGAATTTCTGCCCAAATAACCAATCCCAGTGAATCACAACGGGAATATAAATAGTCTGACTGCTGATAATGGGCAAAGCGGACAGTTGTTGCCCCCACATCCATAATCTGAGCTAGATCAAAGTCATGTTCTTTGTTAGTAAGAGCACTTCCCAATCCCCACCAATCCTGATGACGGGTTACACCATACATCGGATATTTCTCACCGTTCAGATAGAATCCTTTACCGGCTACAATCTCATATTTGCGGACACCTAATGGTTGGATTACTTCATCAATAACTTTCCCATCTGATATCAGACGTGAAACTACTTTATACAAATAAGGATCTTTACGTCCTTGCCAAAGGTGAGGTTTACTCAATTTAAAAGTGGAAGCATAAGTCTGTGTTCCTTGAGGAGTTAATTCCAAAGGAAGACGGTGCGAAAGAACTTTCTTTCCTTCTTGTGTATAAAGAGAATTTTCAAGTACTAAGTCAGCAGGTGTAAGACCGCCATTATCCAATTTTACTTTTACAGTAATATCAGCCGAGCGTTTTGATACATTCTTCTGAGTAATATAAACCCCTGGAGAAGCACAGTCAGTAACTGTAATGTTATTCTGTCCGGTAACAATAAGCCATACCGGACGATAAATACCACCATACACTCCGAAAAGGTTATGATTCACCGGAATAACGTCCGGTCGTGAGGTATTATCGGCCTTTACCATAATTTCGTTTTCAGCGCCAAAGTTCAAAGCGGTGCCGATTTCAAAGGCAAAAGCACTGTATCCTCCCTTATGGGTTCCGACAAGCTTACCGTTCACATACACCTCGGTGTTTGCGCCCACACCTTCAAACCGGAGAAATATACGTTTCCCTTTCAATTCCTCTCCAAAGAACTGTTTTTTCTTATAATAGCCTACCCCTTCGTAAAAAGAAGCTGCTTTAACCTGCATATCCTTAGCATTCCATGTATGAGGCAGGTTTACAGCATCCCATTTTCCATTCCATTGAGCGGATACTTTCATCGGATTTTCTGAAAAAGGACCACGCTTGAACAACCACCCTTCATTAAAGGAGGTCACTTCACGGGCAGTCAGAGAGAAGAACTGCCCGATCAGCATAAATAAAATGAATGTAAATTTGAACTTCATATTATAATCCTCTTTTGATTTATGTTAAAGCATCCCGGTATATACCTTTTGTTCCCTTAGCTGCACGAACTTTAAGTTGAATAACATATGGTTCACCTGGGTTCTTCTTAGGAACAGATACATTATATTCATTACGAGCTGTTTCAACAACTTGAATCTCTTCACCAGTACCTAATAAAGAAGCTTTTTCTACTGAGATGTCTTTCGGAGTCTTCACTGTCAGATGTCCGCTATATGGTTGGTTGAATACTACCATATACACTTCGCCATTTTTACCGCGTGTGTAATATCCCCAACCTTGTTTGTCAAATCCGGCATAGTCACAGGCATAGACAGCTTCACCGTAACGACTCATCCACTTACCGATAGCCTTAGCCAACTCTTTTTCTTCCGGACGGAAGTCCCCATCTGCCTGCGGACCAAAATTCACAACCATATTTCCGCCCATAGAAACTGCATGCACAATACGATCAATTACCTCTATCGGAGTCTTTACATAACTCAATGACCAATCTTTGTGGTACCCCCATTGATTTTCAGGAATAGTCATACAAGCCTCCCAATCCCATTGCGTCACTTTAAGGTCTTTTACTGGATCGGGCAGACGGCGTTCGTAACCGGATTCATAGTCACCCATTAGCCGACCGTTACTATCGAAATGGCGTTTGCCTTTATCGTCAGCACGCAAACGACTGTTGATAGTAACCCCTGGGAGCATTTCTTTCAACATTTGTTCGGCATGAGCTGTCCACCAACCATTCTTCTTGATACTGGCATCCCATGTACCGTCAAACCAGAAATCTTTCACCGTTGGATAGCGTGTAGCCAGTTCTTTCAACTGATTATCTGTAAACTCCAAAAAGCGATTGAATGCGATACTATCTTCTACTGATTTGATGCTGTAACGATAATCGGGATGACTCCAGTCCATTACTGAAAAATAGAAGTGCACATCAATACCTTCATCATTGTAAGCTTTCACCATTTCGCCCAACACATCTTTTTTATAGGGAGTATTTGCTACCGTATATTTGGAATATTTGCTCGGCCACAGACAAAATCCTTCGTGGTGTTTCGTTGTTATCTTTATATATTTGACTCCCATTTCTTTAGCCATTTTCGCCCACTTCTTTGCGTCAAACTTGGTTGGGTTCCATTGATCCATCAATTTCATCCATTCGTCAGAAGGTACTTTTGCCCAGCTTTTCAACCATTCGGCTGCTCCGCCATATACTTTCCCGTTCCATTCCCCACCAGGAATAGCATACAATCCCCAATGAATAAAAGCTCCCAAACGGTTGTCGCGGAATTTTTGCATGGCCTGATCTTGTCGTTTACCTTCATTTGTAGCTCCATATTTTAAAGGTATCTCTTTTTTTATTTCCTGAGCGGAGGATAAAAAGGAGATGGCAGTAACTAGTGCGAATAATGTAATAATTCTTTTTGTGCCTTTCATCTTTTTCAGTTTTAATTAATAGTTGATATAATGAAGTGGCACAAACTTATGGCTAATAAATTAATGTGAGGTGACTTTTTGTGTTGTAAAAATGGAGTTTGAGTTTTTGTGGAAAATAAATGTAGGATTTTTGGACGATATGTGTATATGTATTTCTGCTTTTTACTCCGTTTGTGCGGGTATATACTTCAGGATGGACAAATATATCCGCCAGGATATTTGTTAGGGAAGTTTCTGGGGCGGAAATATGTCTTTTATGTTGATAGTATGTGCAAATTGTCCATAATATATGCCTATATTTTCCACGATATCGTATATGTCTTTTTAAAGGGATATTTGGTTTTACTCCGTATAGAAACACTTCCTATTTTTACCTGAAATTTTTAATATTCAATCTTAGTGTAATTTATAAACCATGAGAAAACAGATAAAAATGAGTCGGCGATGCGTGCTTGGATGTATGATGCTTGCAATATCTCATCTGTCTCCGATGTATGCTTTCCCGGTGCAAGAGAAAGCGAGTACGTTTGAATGTGCGGTTTCTTCCAGACAGTTCATTACTAGTGCAAGAAAAATAAATCCCACCACCGTCGAAATTCTATTACCCAATAACCAGCGAATGTCCTTCGACTTCTACGGTGAAAACATCTTCCGTGTATTTCAGGACAACTCAGGAAGAATAATCAGAGATCCGCAGGCAAAACCGGAAGCGCAGATATTGGTAGACAATCCTCGAAAAGCGCTTTCTAAACTGGAGTTGGAAGAGAATAAAGATTTTGTCTTTCTGACTACTGAAAAGATAAAAGTCCAATTGGATAAGAAGACCTCTTTACTCAAGGTAATTAATCTGTTGACTAACACCGTTGTAGTGGAAGAGCTGGAAGCACCTCTTTTTGAGAAAGGAAAAGTAACCTTGACCTTGAAAGAGAATCCGCAAGAATACTTCTACGGTGGAGGTGTCCAGAACGGACGTTTCTCCCACAAGGGCAAAGTGGTTTCCATCGAAAACCAAAATAGCTGGACAGACGGGGGAGTGGCATCACCCACTCCTTATTACTGGTCTACGAATGGGTATGGCGTGATGTGGCACACCTTTAAAAAAGGAAAATATGACTTCGGAGCCTCTGAACAAGGAAAGGTTAAGTTATATCACGAGTCAGATTATTTAGACGTGTTCTATATGATTAATGACGGAGCGGTAGCCTTGTTGAATGACTTCTACCAACTGACGGGAAACCCTGTTTTATTGCCTAAATTCGGCTTCTATCAGGGACATCTGAACGCTTACAATCGTGACTATTGGGTAGAAAACGAGAAAGGCATCCTGTTTGAGGACGGCAAGCGATATAAAGAAAGCCAGAAAGACAACGGCGGAATCAAAGAATCGCTGAACGGAGAAAAGAACAATTACCAGTTCTCCGCACGTGCGGTAATCGACCGTTATAAGAAACATGACATGCCGTTGGGCTGGCTGCTCCCGAACGACGGCTATGGAGCCGGATACGGACAGACAGAAACCTTGGACGGTAATATACAAAACCTGAAAAGTCTGGGGGATTATGCCCGTCAGAACGGGGTGGAGATAGGATTATGGACACAGTCGGATCTGCACCCGAAAGAAGGAGTGAGCGCTTTGCTACAAAGGGATATTGTGAAAGAAGTAAGGGATGCCGGAGTGCGTGTGCTGAAAACTGACGTAGCCTGGGTAGGTGCCGGCTATTCTTTCGGACTGAACGGAGTGGCCGACGTGGGACATATAATGCCTTATTATGGTAATGATGCCCGGCCGTTTATTATCTCTCTCGACGGTTGGGCGGGAACGCAACGTTATGCCGGCATCTGGTCGGGCGACCAGACTGGCGGCGTATGGGAATATATCCGTTTCCACATTCCGACCTACATCGGTTCGGGACTGTCCGGGCAACCGAATATCACTTCTGATATGGACGGTATTTTCGGTGGCAAGAATCTGATAGTGAACACCCGTGATTTCCAGTGGAAAACCTTTACTCCCATGGAACTGAACATGGACGGTTGGGGTTCCAATGAAAAATATCCGCATGCCTTGGGAGAACCGGCCACATCCATTAACCGCTGGTATCTGAAGTTGAAATCAGAACTGATGCCTTATGCTTACAGTATCGCTAAAGAAGCTGTAGACGGCATGCCAATGATAAGGGCGATGTTCTTGGAATATCCGAATGCTTATACTCAAGGAACGGCTACACAATATCAATATCTCTACGGACCCTATTTTCTGGTTGCTCCTATCTATCAGGCGACTAAAGCGGATGAGCAAGGAAATGATATCCGTGACGGCATATACTTGCCCGAAGGCGTATGGATTGATTATTTCACAGGCGAGAAATATGCCGGAAACTGTATACTCAACAACTTTGCAGCTCCTCTTTGGAAACTTCCCGTATTCGTGAAGAACGGAGCGATTATTCCACTGACAAATCCTAATAATAATGTAAGTGAAATCAATAAAGGAATCCGTATCTATGAACTTTACCCATATGGTGAGACTCTTTTTACCGAATATGATGACGACGGCGTATCCGAAGAATATAAACGAGGTAAAGGAGTAACAACAGATATCAAATCCGTAGTTGACAGTAAGAATAACGTCACTGTTACCATCTGTCCGGCAAAGGGTGATTTTACAGGTTTCGTGAAAGAAAAGGCGACTGAATTCAGAATCAATGTCACTGCCCTGCCGAAGAAAGTAACGGCACAACTGGGAAAGAAGAAAGTGCAACTGGCAAAGGTCACCTCGAAAGATGAATTTGAGAGAGCTGAAAACGTATTCTTCTACGATGAGGCTCCCAACCTGAACCGGTTTGCTACTGAAGGAAGCGAGTTTGAAAAGGTAGTTGTCACCAAGAACCCGCAACTTCTGGTGAAGCTGGCTGCCACCGATATTACGGCAAACGCGACGACATTGCGCATTGAAGGATTTCGCTTCGCTCCCGAAGACCGTCACCGGATAACTGCCGGAACTTTGGCTGCCCCTATTGCCCGGGTTACTGCCGGCAACACGGAAGCCTATACGCTGAAACCGACATGGGATAAAGTGGCTAATGCCGATTTCTATGAGATTGACTTTATGAATATGCTGTATACTACGATAAAGGATACGGAATTGTTGTTTAGAGACCTGACTCCCGAAACGTCCTACTCGTTTAAGATACGTGCTGTCAATAAAGACGGAGTTTCCGACTGGACTGAGTTCGGTGCTACAACCAAATCCGATCCGCTGGAATTTGCTATCCGTGGTATCAAGGGTGAATGTACTGCCGCTTCGCAAGGAAGAGTAGGTGTGAAACGTCTGTTCGATTTTGTAGAGTCTGGAGACATCTGGCATACTAAATACGGGGAAAAAGCCGTTCCTTTCGACTTGGTGATTGACCTGGTTTCTGTTAACCAACTGGATAAATTCCACTACCTGCCACGTACAAACGCCGGTAACGGAACGTTACTGAAAGGAACCGTTTCTTATAGCATGAATAAAGAGCAGTGGACGGAAGCCGGTGCATTTGAATGGCAGCGCAACGATGATGTGAAGATATTCAATTTCACCGGTCATCCTACCGCCCGTTATATCAGACTGTCTGTTACGGAAGCAGTCGGCAACTACGGCTCCGGCAAAGAAATCTACGTGTTCAAAGTGCCCGGAACGGAAAGTTATCTTCAAGGAGACATCAATCTCGACGGCAAGATTGACGGCAATGACTTGACATCATACATCAACTATACGGGACTGAGAAAAGGTGACTCTGATTTCGAAGGATACATCAGCAATGGTGATATCAATAAGAACGGACTGATTGACGCATATGATATTTCGGTGGTTGCCACGCAGCTTGAAGGCGGTGTTGATAACCGCGGAATGGAAAAAGTGGACGGTGCACTTGAAATCAGCACCCCGAAACAGGTATATGACAAAGATGAGATTATTGAAATTCAAGTGAAAGGTACCGGCTTGCGTGCAGTCAATGCATTCAGCTTTGCTTTGCCTTACAATCAACAGGATTATGAGTTTGTCGGGGTGGAATTGCAGAACATGAATGCAATGGAGAATCTGACTTACGACCGTCTTCATACCAATGGCTCAAAAGCCCTGTATCCTACCTTTGTCAATGTAGGAAACAAGAAGACTCTTGAAGGAACCGTTGACTTATGCCTTTTGAAGTTTAAGGCAAAACGTAAAGTGAAATTCGACTTGAAGGTCATTGACGGCTTGTTGGTGGATAAGAAACTGAATACTCATAAATCGAGTGTTCAGTAATTGGGTTAGTTAGTATAGTTGTTCAGAAAGCTGCTTTTTTCTTTCTTTATGGAAGATAAGAGCAGCTTAAACGGAAAATATGACTCTATTTAATCCATAATGCCCGTTATCTTTGCCTTGAACAAAATTATAGTATTATGAAGAAATTACTTTTAACCCTTGCCCTATGCATGGGCTATTTGTGTACTACAGTTGCGCAGACATTTATTAAAACAGAAGTGAAGCAGTCAATGCGGCGGGTGGCCGACTGGCAGATTGCTCATTACAACAAGGCTATTTACGGTGACCTCAACTGGGTGAATGCCACTTTTCACCTGGGACTTGTCCACTGGGCTGCGATAGCCGAACAAATAGACAAAGATGATTCGTATTATAAATGGTTGTTGCGGCTGGGAAACCGTAACTACTGGCAGGTAGACCAACGGATGTATCATGCGGACGATATCTGTATCTCGCAGATGTATCTGTATATGTACGAAAAGTATAAGAAGAAAAGTATGCTCATCCCGACACAGGCACGTGCCGAATGGGTGATTGCCAATCCTCCTTCCGGTTCGTTCGAACTGAACTACGGCGATGCAACCACGCTGGAACACTGGACTTGGTGTGACGCACTGTTCATGGCACCTCCCGTTTACATGAAACTTTACAATATCACGGGCGACAAGAAGTTCATCCGTTTCATGGATAAGGAATATAAGGCTACTTACAATTATCTGTTCGATAAGGAAGATAATCTTTTCTACCGTGACCACCGCTACTTTACGATGAAGGAAGCCAATGGCGCGAAAGTATTCTGGGGGCGTGGCAATGGCTGGGTACTCGGAGGACTTGTAGAGATGTTGCGCGAACTTCCTGCCAAGAGCAAATATCGTCCGTTTTATCAGGACTTGTTCCTGAAGTTATGCCGTCGCATTGCTCCTTTGCAGGGTAAGGACGGTTTTTGGCATGCAAGCCTGCTCGATCCGGCTTCTTATCCGTCGCCCGAGACGAGTTGCAGCGGCTTCTTCGTGTATGCGCTGGCTTATGGAATAAACGAAGGGCTCCTGCCAAAAGAAGAATTTCTGCCTGTGGTGGAGAAAGGCTGGCAAGCATTGGTGTCGGCTGTGGGAGAAGACGGGAAACTGGGTTATGTGCAGCCTATCGGTGCCGACCCCAAGAAGGTGACTCCCGATATGACAGAAGTCTATGGGCCGGGAGCTTTCCTGCTGGCAGGGACAGAAATCTACCGTATGGCACAGGATGCCCCGAAACGGAATACGAATATCTCTCAAAGCCGTATCCGTGAAATTGCTGCTATGCTGCCCGATAAACCGAAAGGAATGGGCGTTTCTTATAAAGACCGTACTTTCTGGAATAAAGTAAAAGAGAGTGGCAAAGCGGAAAAGCTGTTGACAGAGGAAGCCCCCGCATTATTGAAAAAGGGTATGCCCCCTTTTGTTGACTCATTATATCTGCATCTGAACAAAACCAATGTCCGCCTGCCGGGCGAAAATATGATGAATGCCCGCTATCATTATCTGTTCCGGCTGACATTGGCTGAATGTCTTGAAAATAAAAGACGTTACATTCCCGCTATCGAAAAGGCACTGGTTGCTCTCTGCAACCAGAACTCCTGGTCGATTCCGGCTCACGACCGCAATCTGAATAATTATCATGGGACAGATTATTATGTCGATTTGGTGGTCGCTACGGCCGGCAACGGAATAGCGCAGTGTGTCGCTATGCTCGACGACCGTCTGTCGCCGGAAGTAAAGGCCCGTGTGCAGTGCGCTTTCCGCGAAAAAGTTTTTCGTCCCGTATATCGTTGCCTGGAAGAGACAAAACCTTTCTGGTGGTTCACGGTTACAAATAACTGGAACTCAGTTTGTCTGGCAGGCGTTACGGGGGCTGCCCTCACTCTGCTGGCGGATAAGGAAGAACGTGCTTATTTTGTTGCCGCAGCCGAAAAATATAATGTGTATGGTATGAAAGGATATGCCGACGACGGCTATTGCAGTGAAGGTGTCGGTTACTATAATTATGGTTTCCGTGCTTACATCTTGTTGCGTGAGGAAGTATGCCGTGCCACACAAGGTAAGATAGACTTCTTCCGTGAGCCTAAATTTGTGCGTATTGCCCAGTATGGCAGGAAAATACAGATGAACGAGGGTGTATGTCCTGCTTATTCCGATTGCCGTATTGGCCTTTCTCCTGATAAGTTCATCCTTGATTATTGCGACCGTGCGCTTGGCATTACCTCGCCGGAAGAGAAATACATTCTTCCTTCAGGCAGTAATTTCTCTCTTTATCTTATTGAACTATTCCCCCATCAGGTGTGGAAAATGGAAATGACGGACAGCATCCGTCAGGCGTTGCAGGAAGGTTCTGATTCTTTGCGTGCTTATTACGAGAAGGCAGGAATCTTGGTGGCGCGTCCTGCCGAGGGTAGTTCGTGTCCGATGGCTGTCTCGGTCAAGGGTGGTGATAATGCTGAAAATCATAACCATAATGATATCGGTTCTTATGCTGTCGCTTTGGGAGGGAGTACGATGGTGGGCGACCAGGGAGGTCCTTTCTCTTATCCCGGTGATTATTTCAGTGCGGAGGCTCCCGCGAAATATAAGATCAAAGGTTCTTTCGGGCATCCTGTTCCGGTGGTAGACGGGAAAACGCAATCTGCCGGTTCCAAGGCGAAAGCTATTGTGCTCAGGAAAGAATTTGCAGAAGAAAAAGACTTGTTCAGTATTGACTATACATCAGCTTATTCTACCCCCAATCTGGATAAGTTGATCCGTACTTTCATCTATGACCGCCAGGGTGAAGGCAGTTTCACTGTCAGTGACGAATTTACAGCCAATGCGCCTATCCGGTTCGAAACAGCCGTAACAACACAAGCCGACTGGAAAATTATTGATGACACACATCTTTTGCTCACTACTGGTACAGAACAGATGATTGTCAATATCGAAGCATCCGGCAAAGTCGCATTTACTTCTGAAACTATCGAAGTGAATGCTCCGGCTTATACCCGCATCGGGATTGCGCTGAAGGAGCAGTCGGAGAAAGGATATATCCGGCTGAAGATGCAGGCAAAACAATTGTAATAATGAGGATACTGTGAAAAACACTATTTATATTTTATGATTTGGCAAGGAGGAGGCATATGAATACAAATTTTGCTTGTGGCTTGACGGCCATTTGCCCGGATGATGAAGATTTCTCCGGGTATCAGAAATATATTGATATATTGATGCATACGATTCTGTCTCCTGCCACTCTTTGCCACATATTGGTAGCTGAGGAATGGAAACGGCTGTTTGCCCTTATGGATATCCTTTATGGGGATGCGTTGAAAATCTGGTTGGTTAAATATGATTGTCTGTCCGAAGAGGAGATTGCTCTCTGTTATTTTTGTTACATAGGAGTAAAGCATAGAAATCAGGCTGTTTTCTTTGGCGTTTCACCGCATAGCCTGAGTAAACGTAAGCAGCGTTTGAAGGATAAATTGATGATTCCGCAGGGGATGTCTTTCAAAGATGCTGTTGGCGCGATGTAAATATCATAAAATAAAAAATCATAATGACAAGACGCTCCCTTCATTCCTGCTGAGCGAAAAAAAATAAAATCATTTCTCATATTCTCATGAATAATGGTATTTGATTGATAATTAGAGGTGTAAACTATGAGAATTAAAATGTTTACATGCATTTCTCATAGTTTATACCTCTAAAATACCTTTAAAGAAGGTATTTCTCATACTTTATTTTGCATTTCTCATGCTGTATATTATGCTTGTCTTTGTTTCAGCATACTAATATGTATAGGTCAATATAACCGTAGTTTGTCTGTTGAATCGGTAGATAACATATCTTTTACAATAGACATTATTGTGCTTTCCTGCCTTCATCCGTATTATTCCACTCCAGTGAACAGACCGTTGCACTAAAGTGGATAGACTTGTTCACTCTAGTGCATGAATCTGTTCACTCGAGTGAAACGATAGAGATGTCTTATTGAAAATCTATTGATTACAGTAGCATAATCTTTGGTTATCAGTTTGTTATAATAAAAATGAACAGTGGATTTGTTACAGTTTATTAAGTGTTAATGATCAGACTATAGGAATACTGTTTGTAATGTATGAGAAATGCCGGTAATAGTATGAGAGATGCATTGTTTTAAGCGCGTTTTCTTGATAAAGGCATGAGAAATACATGTAAATAATTTTATTCTCATTCTTTATGTGTTTAGTAATCAGATGAATATGCTTTACTATGAGAATATGAGAAATGTTTTTGTTTTTTTTATTCTAGTGTGACGCTGAGCAGAAACTATGATGAAACAGATATTTGGCTCGTTTTGCGTAGGATATGAATAAAATTTGGCTTGGTTACCCTAATTTTCTAACAGAAAAGCACAGATGCTATTTGTCGTTGTCCATCAAATTTCGTTCTTTCTCTTGTAAGTGTTTGTGTATTAGTGCTATAAAATTTAAAAATGTCCATCGGAATTTTTGGATATCGTTTTTCGATTCGTTATCTTTACAGACAGAAAACACGAATCTTTGGTCATTAAATCATATAGGGGGATATTTATGAATAAAATACGATTCCTTCTTTTGCATTTTTGAGTCTTTGGAGGTTCCTTTTGCAGCGGTATTGGCTTATAAATCGAGAAATATAAATGAAACCTGTATATATGAAGGTAAAACAGACTTTTTCAAAAAACAGTATGAAGAGTTACAGAGGTTTTATCAACAGCGTATAGAGTGTGATTTGCCGATTTATTGTTGTTCAATTACAAATGATATAACTACAATAAAAAAACGAAATTCGAGAAATTTTGCTTGTGGGGGTGGAATTAATATTTTTGCAGTTACAGATAATGGTAATATTTATTCATGTGAGCATTTAGCTTTTGATGAGAAATATGCGGTTGGTAATATAGCTTCTGGAATAGATAAAAAAGTGTTGGAAAGTATGCAACCAGACGATGTGAATTCTATTTTGGAATGTAGCAATTGTTGGATAAGATTTTTTTGTAGTGCTGGATGTTTTTCGGAAAAGATGCTTATAGGGAGAGCTTCTAAAAGTTTGCCAAAGGAGGAATGTACATTGAAAAGAATTTATTGTGGAATGGCTTTCTTTTTGTTTGTCAGGAAGGTTGAAAGAAATTGATACGTCTGTGATAACAACAGCTAAAGGAAGCCTATATAATACTAATATTAATCATCATGAGACGTGGTCGTTGATTTATATAGTGGGAACAGCTATTTTGCAAGAAATGGCTCAAAAGGTCGGTTATGAGTCTTTATTAACTTCTATATTCTCTTTCTTTTATGATAATGCAGGTAATTTTGTTACTTATTTTTCATAGGAATTAAGTAAGAATATTATGAAATACAAAATGATATGCTGATTTTATTTTACCAAAAAAAACGGTGCACGCGATTTATGATGTGTGAAATAATAGTGGTATTGATTAATTGAATTGTTAAAGTCATATGGAAAATGCGGTAAACATATCATGCAAAACCGATCGTGAGTTTTGGTGCCATACTCTTTCTCGGATGGCAGCTCCGGTGTTGAGTAATATGAGCAAAGGTTTGTTGGCAAAACGGATGCCAATAGAATACAGCCGTACTTGGGACGGACGAAACAGACAAGTCGCTTATCTGGAATGTTTCGGCAGACTGATGGCGGGCTTGGCTCCGTGGTTGTCATTGCCTGAAGATGAAACGCCGGAAGGCAGTCAACGCAAACAACTCCGCGAGTGGGCTCTTCAAAGTTATGTGAATGCTGTAGACCCTGAAAGCCCCGACCTGTTGTTTTGGGAAGGAGAATTGCAACCATTGGTAGATGCAGCTTATCTTGCACATAGTTTCTTGCGCGGATATGAACAATTGTGGATTCCTTTGTCTCTCCAGACCAAGCAGCGCTATGTCGAACGGTTCAAAAGACTACGCCGGATAACCCCGCCTTATAATAATTGGCTGATGTTTCCCGCTATTATAGAAACATTTTTGCTTGTAGCAGGTGAGGCTTATGATTTATACCGGATAACTTTGGCCATAAACAAAATGGAAGAATGGTACGTAGGAGACGGATGGTATTCGGACGGCGCTCATTTCGCGTTTGATTATTATAGCAGTTATGTGATTCATCCTATGTATGTGGAGTGTCTGGAAACGTTGGCGGAGTTTTTGAGCCCGTCTTATTTCCCTTTGTATGAAAAAGCACTGAAAAGAATGCAACGTTATGGATGCATCCTCGAACGTCTCATCTCTCCCGAAGGTTATTTCCCTGTCGTAGGACGTTCGGCAACTTATCGCACTGCTGTATTCCAACCATTGGCAATGTTGGCCTTAAACGAAGAACTTCCGCAATCATTGTCCTGTGGACAAGTACGTACGGCACTTACTGCTGTATTCCGCAAGATGTTTGAGGGAGAGCAGAACTTTACTTCCGATGGGTATTTGACATTGGGTGTAAATGGTTATCAGCCGCATGCCGTTGACTATTATACGAATACGGGCAGCCTTTATATGGCCAGTCTTGGTTTCCTGCCGTTAGGGCTTCCTGCTTCTCATTCGTTTTGGACATCTGAGGCAGAACTATGGACTTCGCAGAAAATATGGTCGGGGGCGGATATCGGAGTTGATCGAAAATTTATTTGACAGTTTAAAAATTGAATTCTGATGGAAAATGTAATAATTCCTAGTGAAACTTCGTTGGTATCGGTCGTTATTCCCTGCTATAATTCAGTCAAGCTCCGAAGAACGCTTGAAAGTGTATGCAAACAGACTCATACATGTTGGGAAGCAATCTGTGTGGATGACGGCTCGGATATGGAACTTCTTCCAATAATTGAGGCGTTAGGTGATTCCCGTATATCTTATTATCGCTTGGCGGAACATACGAATGCCAATGTGGCTCGCAATTACGGTATTCTTCACAGCCGGGGAGCATATATTGCCATGCTCGATTCGGATGACGAATGGTTGGAGAACCATTTGGAGGATTCTCTTCGTATTCTATCGGAGGGACATACCGATTGTGTGTATAGCAGTTTGATTCTTAGAGGAAAAACGGATTCTGTGTTTACCACCCGTGCGGTAAATGAAAGTGAAACAATGATTGATTTTCTGCTTTCCACAGGATATGGAGCGCAGACTTCTACGCTTGTAATGACTACTTCAAGTGCCAAAGGGATTCTTTGGGATGAGAAACTTCACCGGCATCAGGATTACGACTTTGTGGTCAGGTATAGCCGGAAGTACAGGATGCTTCCGAAAATTACTCCTACAGTGATTTATCATTGCTCCGACATTTCTCGTACAATTGACTTCGATTCGTGTATCCGTTTTATACGTTCGGTAGAGGATGAGATAACAGACCGGATTTATATGAATTATCATAAGCGTATGTTGAGGCTTGCTGTTACTTGCAATGCACAGGAGAAAATCGTTAATCATTATCGTAAAGCGGTTACATATTATGAATATTTGCTTCCATTCTATGATTATCTGCTGATATTGAAACCTCGAAATAAGTTTCAGGCATGGGTATTGAAAATGAAATACATTTTGGGAATACTTATGGTGAAAATCGGATAAAAGGTTGAATTGTCTCCTTGTTTTTGACTGCTGCATTTTCAGTGTGTCCATCGAGAGTTTGACTTTGTTGTCTAATGTATTGATTATTAGCGAGAAAAATGTTTGAAAATGTCCATCTCGATTTTTGGATGTTAATTGGCGTCTTCGTAACTTTGGAACATAAGTTAAGTACGATATTATGAAACACAAAATGGTATGCTAATTTTATTTTGGACAAAGATACGCCGCACAAAATTCTCTATTTATGACCAACTGCGAATGGATGAACTCTCGCAAATTTTACCGTGCGATGTGGAGATCACGTATGATCGGGCCAAAATGTCGATTACCGATGTTGTGGTTTTCAATCTTCCTTTTTTATATCATGAACTGGAGGGTGATCTTGAGAAGTCGGAACATCAGATTTGGGTAGCGTGGAGTTATGAAAGTGAAGTCAATTACCCTTGGATGTTTTCCGATGAGTTGAAAGATGTATTTGATCTTTGGATGACTTATCATTTGGATTCGGATATTGTATTGCCATATTATGACTATACTTTCAAGGAAAAGCTGTTTACTCCACCTTGTGAAAAGACTAAAGATGTGTGTATGTTTATATCCAGTCCTGTGAATAAAAGCCATCGGTTAGAATATATTTCAGAATTAATGGAATACTTGCCTATTGATTCTTATGGCAGTTGGAGAAGGAACGGCGTATTGGATGAAGATAAAGGCTATCTTACCAAACTGGATATAATAAAACAATATAAGTTTACTATTGCATTTGAAAATGCGATAAGTCAGGATTATGTTACGGAGAAGTTTTTTGAACTGTTGACTGTCGGTTCTGTGCCGATTTATTTGGGTGCTCCGAATATAGAGACGTTTTCTCCTGGAGAACATGCCTTTATAGATGTGAGGGATTATGCTTCTCCGAAAGATTTGGCGGATGATATAATGAGATATTGCCGGGATATATCAAGGTATAATTCACTTTTAGAGTGGAAGAGGAAACCTTTGTCAGATGAATTGGCCAGGTTGATTGAAGAACAGCGGGAGCATGCTTTCATAAGGATGGTGAGACTGGTGAAAGGTAGAATCGAAGCAATGCTAATGTAAGTAATTGATATCTCTGTCTTGCTAAAGTTGCAGGGTAAATAAAGAAAACTGCGGCATCATTAAATAAGTAATTATGAAAAAACTTAGTAAGTTGAAACTTAAAGAGTTTCGTGAAATGAGCGATTTTGAGATGAAACAAGTCTTGGGTGGCTCTGGCGATTTTGAAGGTGGAGGAACTGGTAATATTGAAGGTGGTTCGGGAGAAGTTACTCACAATTGCGACTTAAAGTGCACAAATGGCTTATCATTCAAAGCTTATGACTGTGACGAAGCCAGTTCTGCAAGTGCATGTGAATACTATGGTGGGGCTGTTGAAAGCTGTGATTGTCCATCGTAATTAGTGTTAAGTTAAGGGCTGACTAAAAGACCGAAAAGAAGGCTTTGCTTTTTTCAAGTGTTTGTAAGAATGTAAATGCAAATAGTTTTTCTTTCAGTCAGCCCATTCATTTTTTGATTTTTAAAATAAAAGACTATGAGAGTGTTTGTTTTATATAGCTTATTTTTTGTAATCCTGCCACTCTTTTCTCAAAACACTGGGAAAATCCAACTTGTCGGCTCAGTTGAAAGTCCTGATATAAGAGGTTTAGGAATAACGTATTGTGCCAACCCGTTTAAAGATAGTGAGTTTAATAGGACTTCTTACAAGGATATATCTAGAAAAGGCGATGTGTATGTAGAAGAGATTGAAAGGGCGACTTTTCAGGTCGCTTTATTGTCAATTCCTGGTAGCAGGATGATGCCTGTATTTATGACTCCCGGTGACTCTGTTTCATTTATTGTAAAAAGAGACAAAGACGGCAGACCTTTTTTTGAGTTTTCCGGTGAAAATGCTTCTCATTATAATTATTCTTTTCAAGAGGAAAGAGCAGTACGAAACTGGCCTAAATTATACAAAAAAGGTAATGACATCTTACAGTACAAACTGGCTGTTAAAGAATATAGAGATGACCAATTAGCCTTTTTAGAAAATTACTGCCGTCAAAATTTTGTTTCTGACGAATTTTATGCGTATGCTAAAGCATCTATAAATAATCGATATATTTGTAATCTTTATTTTCCTGTAGCGAATAAGCAAATATCGAAAATAGAGATCCCCGATGGCTATTTTGACGATAACTTATGTGTCACTAACAGCTTGTCCGAACTGTATATCTCTGCATTATGGTATTTGCATGTGTATGATTATACTGATGATATTTATAATAACTTTGATACGGTTTATAACCATATTGTAAATGATTTTGAAGGAAATGAAAGAGCTTATCTTATGAGTGCAATGATTGGCTTTTTTGCTTCAAAAAACAGTCAGTCATATAGTAAACAATTACTGAATGCGATTAATCAGGCTTCCCGATATACACAAAATAAGGAATGTTTGAAGTATATCGAAAAAGCAAAGATGTTCTATACCTTATTGAACCGCCCAATCCCCGGGAATATATTGGAGAATACTTTTTTGATAGAATATAACACTAAAAGTAAGGTATCATTGAA